>Ga0209220_1000014_pt1 | contig 116236 bp, 118 predicted proteins | sample BlaSpr_A8_OM3_M3_FD_187984 | JGI IMG/M metagenome (GOLD analysis project Ga0209220, IMG submission 187984) | Forest soil microbial communities from Thunder Bay, Ontario, Canada - Black Spruce, Ontario site 2_A8_OM3_M3 (SPAdes) (version 2) | ecosystem: Environmental > Terrestrial > Soil >... | reverse complement strand
CGGTGGAGTACACGTTGGCCGACAGTTGCACGTAGATGCGCAGCGCCAGTTCTCGGTACGTGTCAGTGGGCTCGGGGGCTTCTTTGCTGGGAGCGTTCATGGTGTGCTCCTTGGAATCAGGTACGCTAATCTTACCCGGCTGGCGAGCGAAGTGGTCGTGACGGACGCCTCGCGAACAGGAAGAAAAAGGAACCGATGCCTGCAAGCAACGCGAGGATGGTGAAGCCCCAGCGGTAGTCGCCGGTGACGTCGGCCATGATGCCGGCGATCATCGGGCCGCCGACCTGGCCGATGACGATGATCATGTAGGAAAGCCCGAGGATCATGCCGATCGCGGCGCGGCCGAAGTAGTCGGCGCGGATCGCCTGCATGAACGGGCCGCGCAGGCCCCAGGCGACGCCGTGCAGCGCGGCGAAGGCGACGACCATCGGCCAGGCGAAGGCGTAGGTGAGGAGCAGCAGCCCGGCCATGTGCATCAGCATGCAGGTGGCGGCGACCAGGCGCTTGTCGAAGCGGTCGCCGACCAGCCAGCCGACGCCGACGCCGCCCATCTGCCCGATGGTCATCAGCGTGATGACGAACGCCGCCTGCGCGACCGAGTAGCCGAGGCCTTCCTTCATGTGCGTGATGGCGTGCACGTTCACCGCGTGGACCACCAGCAGCGCGAAACCGTGGCCGAGCGAGATCAGCCAGAACGCCGGCGTGCGCAGCGCCTCGCGCGCGGTGAAATCACGGCTGTGATCTGCCGTTCCCCCGGAAACATTTTCACTGGCAAGCTTCATCGGCAACCCATCGATCGTCTCGCCGTGGTCCTCGGGCCGGCGGCGGATGATCCAGGCGAGCGGCAGGCCGATGACGATGTAGGCGACGCCCGAGGCGAGCGCGGTCGCGCGCCAGCCGTAGGTGGCGAGCGACCAGGCGATCACCGGGACGAAGATGCCGCCGAAGGCGAGGCCCAGCGACAGGCTCGACAGCGCGCGGGCGCGCCAGCGCTCGAACCAGTGGATCAGCGCGACGTTGACCGGGAAGAAGCCGCAGAAGCTCGAGCCGATCGCCATCACGATGAAGGCGCCGTAGAACTCGAGCAGGGTGTCGACCTGGCTGAACAGCATGAAGCCGACGCCGAAGACCACCACGCCGATGCGGATCAGGCCCTGCGGACCGAAGCGGTCGATGATCCAGCCGAGCACCGGGCCGAGGATCGCGGCTTCCATCTGATGAAGGGCCGCCGCGCCCGAGAGCGCGGTCTTGCTCCAGCCGCGGTCGTCGCGCAGCACCGCGACGTAGGCGCCGAAGGCCTGCATCAGCAGCGCCGACTGCAGGAACTGCAGTCCGCAGCCGGCGGCGACCATCCACCAGCCGTAGAAGATTCTTCTCATTTCATGCAAACGACGCTACAGCGTACCGCATTAGTTGTCTTGCGCGACTCGCGCAGTCCGTGATTTGATTGGAGCATGCCGCGCCCTAAACCCAAACCCAAAGCCACGATCCTGGTCGTCGATGACGACAAGAGCATGCTCGACCTGCTCAAGCTGCACCTGTCCAACGCGGGCTACAAAGTGCTGACTGCGGAAGACGCGCTGGTCGCCGGGCGCCACGTCATCGAGACCGCGCCCGACCTGATCATCGTGGACGTCAGCATGCCGTACATGAGCGGTTATGAGCTGGTCACCGCGCTCAAGGCCGACAGCGCCACCCAAAATATTCCGATCGTCTTCCTGACCGCCAGGGAAGACGTGGCCGACCACGCCAAGCAGCTGGGCGCCGTCGCCTACCTCCACAAGCCGGTGATGGCCGACCGGCTGCTCGAGATCGTCGCGCTGTTCGTCCCTGCGCCCAGTTGACTATTCGGGCTTGACGCCCGCGGCCTTCACCACCTTCGAGTATTTCGCAACGCCATCGCGAATCATCGCCGAGAGCTCGGCCGGCGTGCTGGTGATCGCCTCGGCGCCTGCCTTGTCGAGCGCCCCCTTCGTTTCTGCCGAGCCCACCGCCGCCAGCGTTTCTGTGTGCAGGCGCTCGATGATCGACGCCGGCGTTCCGGCCGGCGCCATGATGGCGAGCCAGAGCGAGGCGTCGAAACCGGGATAGCCGGATTCGGCCACCGTCGGCACCTCGGGAAGCGAGGGCGAGCGCTTGGGCGTGCCGACAGCGAGCGCACGCACGCGCCCCGATCTGACGTGCGGCAGCACCGCCGGCATGCTGCCGAACAGGATCTCGACCTGCCCGCTGATGACCGCGGTGCCCGCCGGGCCGTTGCCGTTGTATGGGATGTGCAGCGCGTAGGTATTCGAGGCCGACTTCAGCATCTCCATCGCGAGATGCGTCGTCGAGCCGACGCCGGCGGACGCGTAGTTGAGTTTGCCGGGCTGCGCTCGCAGGAGCTCCACCAGCTCGCTCAGGCTCTTTGCGGGCAGCGAAGGGTTCACGACCAGCAGGTAGGGCGTGACGGCGATCAGGCTGACTGGCGCGAAATCCTTGACCGGGTCGTATTCGAGCTTGGTGTAGACACTTGGCGCGACGACGTGCGTGCTGGTCGTCCCGACCACCAGCGTATAGCCGTCCGCCGGCGCCTTCGCCACCACCGCGGTGCCGAGGGTGCCGCCCGCGCCGCCGCGGTTCTCGATCACCATCTGCTGGCCGAGCTGCGCCGAGAGCTTCTGCGCCACGATGCGCGCCACGATGTCGGTCGAGCCGCCCGGCGGGAACGGCACCATCACCCGGATCGGCTTGGCAGGATAGGTTTGCGCCTGCGCGTTGCCGGCTTGCAGCGCGATCGCGGCCATGACGGCAATCAACAAGGTTTTCATGCTGTCCTCCTCATGTTTGTAACGCCGCGGTAGAACAGAACCATCGCGGCGATCTGGATCAGATGATAAAGGTCGTTGTGATTCAGATGGGGGTGCAGGTCGAAACCGCTCGTCTGCACGCCGGCGGCGAAGATCGAAACGGCGACGCCCGCGAGCATCCAGGGCGAGCGGTGCAGCGCGGCGACGATGGCGAGCGCGATGCCGGTGTCGACGATGACGTAGATGAAGGCATCGTGCGACAGCATCCACGCTTCGTACACGATAAGCTTCGCTGCTGCAAACGCAAGCACGATTTTTCTGGGAAGGCCGCCGATGGTCGCGATCGCGGATCCGACGACCATCGCGAAGCTGATGATCCCGGCGAGCAACACCGTCGCCTTCCAGACGGGCACGCTAAAGCCGTGGTAAGTGCCGCCGAGCAGGGCGGTGAGTGCGAGCGCCACAAAGGCGACCGTCCACCAGGGCGATTGCCTGCCTTTGTGCAAGCGGAATGCCAGATAACCCGTCACCGCCGCGAGCGCGTAATCGGTGAGCATGGTGGAGGGCTCGGCGAACACGGCTAGGGGATTCGCTCGGCGACGAGGACGGTCTCGCCGCGGGCGAGGGTCATGTGCTGCCGCCCGGAGGGGGCGAGATAGCGGCTGCGAAATTCGTCGGCCGCAGCCGTCTCGCGCAGCCTGAAGCCGGGAAAGCGCTCGGGAAGCCGCGCCATCGCCTCGCGGCGCATCGCCGACCGGAACGGTTCGCTCCATAGCGATAGCAGGCGCGTAACCAGCGGCGTCGCGTTGTGGAACCGCGGGTGGCCGTCGGCGGCGGGCTCCATCACGCTGAAGATGACCGTGCCGGAAGTGCGCTGCAATTCGGCGATCGCCGCGAAGAGCGCCGTGATCTCGGCGTCGGTGAGGTACATCAGCAGGCCTTCCACGACGAACACAGAGCTCGCGTCGAAGCGGTACGCGCCGCCGGCGAGCGCGTCGGGCAAACGCACCCGGGTGAGGTCCGCGGCGACGAAGTGGAGGTTGCGGCCCGAATCGATCGCCTGGCGCTTCGCGCGCTGCGTCGCCGCGTGGTCGACCTCGATGAATTGCGCCTGCGGGAATTCGGGCGCGAGGCGCGCCGCGAGCGTGTCGAAGCCGGCGCCGATCACCACCACCTGCTGGATGCCGGCGGCGAGGCTCGCGCGCACGGCGTCCTCGATGAAGCGCTTGCGCAGGATGAAGTGCAGCATCAGGCCCGGGATGGTGGCGCGCTCGGCGAGCCACACCGCCCAGCTCAGGGGCGGGCGTGAAACTGCTTCAACCGAGACAAATCGCGCGCACAGTTCCGCTGCCCCCGGCGGCACCAGGTCGGAAAAGCGTGGATCGCGTGAAAGGAACACGGTCGCCGCGGCGATCAGCCTGGCGGTCGTGCTCGGCCGTTCCGCGCGCACCGCGGCTCAGCTGTAATTGAACATGTTCTTGTAGTGCCGGTACCAGTCGCTCTGGAAGAGCTCCTCCGGGTCGTACTTGCGCTTGAGCTTGAGGAAGTCGGCGAACTGCGGGTAGCAGACGTCGACCTGGCGACGCAGCGCGTGCCGGTGATACGTCGGATACCAGCTGCCGCCATACTTGATGCCGAGATCGATCAGGCGCCGGAACTGGTCGCCGGCGCGGATCAGGCCGCGCGACGAGTGCTCGATGTGGAGGTTGAAGATCACGCAGGCATAGGGCTTCCTCGCCCAGGCGAGAAAGCTCTCCTTGTCCTGCTCGATGAGCCGCACGGTGCCGTAGATGATTTCCATCTTCTCGCGGCGCGCATGCTGCGCGACCTCGGCCATGAACGCCGGCAGCGCGTCGCGCTCGCAGTAGATCTCGGTGATCACCTCGGTGCCGCGAAATTCCGATTGGAGCCGCTTGTCGAGGGCGCGGTGGTAGTTGTCGGGATAAATGCTCATCTGGTGCTCGTCGGACCAGTAGAGCTGCCCGTTGGTCGCGAGGTAGTGGCCGGCGTAGCGCTGGAAGGCCGCGGGCTTGTCCTTGTGCGCGAGATAGAGCAGCTCGATCCAGTCGCGCTCGGTGAGCTCCTTGTGCGCCGGCGGCATCGGCGTATCGTCGGCGACCGGCCGGTAGCAGGAGAACACGCCGCGGCGCAGATAATCGTCGGGCGAAAGATCGTCGATCGCGTACTGGAAGTCGCCGTAGAGGAAGCCGTCGCGGATGCGCTCGGCAAAGGCGCGGGGAATCTCGTCGATCGTGCGCAGCTCGACCACGCGCTGGAGCTTGCGACGCGGCACGAGGCGCAGCGTGACCGAGTAGATGACGCCGAACAGTCCGTAGCCGCCGATCGCGAGCCGGAAAAGATCGGCGTTCTCGGTCCGGCTGCAGGTACGCAGCTCGCCCTTCGCGTCGATGAGCTTGAACGATTCGACGTCGGCGATGAAGGGCGGCAGGGTGAGCCCGCGGCCGTGGATGTTGGCCGATAGGCATCCGCCCATCGTCAGCCGGTCGGCGCCGGTCTGCTTCTGGTTGAACGCCCATTGCCTCTCGCCGGCGAAGCGCGTCGTGGCGAGGTGCTCGAGAAGTTGCGGCCACTGCATGCCCGACTCGACTTCGAGCAGCCCGCGCTCGGTGTCGAACCCCAGCACCTTGTTGAGCTTGCGGGTGTCGATGAGGATGCCGTCGGTCGCGAACTGCTGCGTACCCATGGCGTGGCGGCCGCCGGCGATGCACACCGCGCGCTTCTCGCTGCGCGCCAGCTTCATCGCGCCGCGCACGGTGTCGATCGATTGCGCGTCGACGATGCGATAGACGCGCGTCGAGTTGAGCTGCGCGTGCACGTCATTGACGATGACGCCTTCAGGCTTCGGCTTGGGCTTGGGCCTGTCGTCCTGGGCCCACGCAGCATTCGGCCAGGCGGCGGCAAGGCCGGTGAAGCCAAGAAATTTCCTGCGGCTGACCATCCTCCCCTCGATCGTGTTTCGGAATTTGTAACATATTCGCGCCGTGCGGGCGTACGATATGCGCCTGCTGCAGCGGACTCTGGAGGAGGAGGCGATGCCGGCATTTCGCAGCTGTACCGCGCTCGTTTTTCTATTGGCAGCTTTTGAAGTGTTCGCCCAAGGCGCCGCCCCGCTCTACGTGGTGACCTACGTCGAGGCTCGGCCGCCGGCGAAGTCCGAAACCGCGACGCTTCTCAAGAGCTATCGCGATGCCGCGCGCAGGGACGAGGGAAATCTGCGCTCCGAGGTAGTGCAGCATGCGACCCGTCCCGGCCAGTTCGTCGTCCTGACGGCCTGGAAGGACCAGAAGGCGTACGAAGCGCATGCCGCGGCCGCGCCCACCCGGGAATTCCGCGACAAGCTCCAGGCGCTGCGCAACAGCCCGGTCGACGATCGCTTCCACAACGCGCTCTCGGTCGGCGACCTGGAGGGCCCGCGTCCTGCCCGCGGCGTCTACGTCGTCACCCACGTCGACGTCATTCCGCCGCGCAAGGACGACGCGGTCGGCCTGCTCAAGACGCTCGGCGAGGCGAGCCGCAGGGACGACGGCAATATGCGCTACGAGGTGGTGCAGCAGACCAATCGCCCGAACCATTTCACGGTGGTCGAGATCTGGGCGAGCAGGGAAGCCCTCGACGCGCATGGCATGGCGCCGCATGTGCGCGAATTCCGCGACAAGCTGCAGCCCATGAGCGGCGCGCTGTACGACGAACGCCTGTACGAAACCGTCAACTAAGGGGAAAAACCAATGAAGTGCATCGCCGCTGCTTTGCTTGTAGTTCCATTGGTAGCTGCCGCGCAGTGGAACGTCCCACCCGAAAGCCAGCGCTGCCCGTCGAAGTGGGGCGCGGGCGACGAGCGCGGCTCGGGCAACCACATGAAGAACCCTGAAACGGTGCTGCGCGGTGCGCGCCTCATCAAGACCGGCGAGGTGATCGAGCTGAGTCACGTGCTCGGGCCGGGCATGGCGTTCTTCGGCACGCGCATCTTCAACCTGCACACCAAGCGCACCTTCATGAACACCGGAAGGAACACGCGCGGCAGCAACGAGGAGGTCGTCACCTCCGAGATCGGCCAGGTCGGCACCCAGTTCGACGGCTTCGCGCACCAGACGCACGGCGATTCGCTGTACAACTGCTTCAAGGTCAGCGAAGTCGCTACCCGCGGCGGCTTCACCAGGCTCGGCGTGCAGAATGCGCCGACGTTCTTCGCGCGCGGCGTGCTGATCGATGTCGCCGGCCTCAAGGGCGTGGAGATGCTCGGCGACACCTACGAGATCACGGTCGCCGACCTGCAGCAGGCGCTGCAGCGGCAGGGAAATCTCAAGCTGCTGCCGGGCGACGCGGTCATCATCCATACCGGCTGGGGCAGGCTCTATGGCAAGGACAACGCGCGCTTCGTGAAGAGCACGCCGGGCGTTGGCGTCGCCGCGGCCGAGTGGCTGGCGAAGCAGGATCCGCTGCTGGTGGGCTCGGACAACTGGCCGGTGGAGGTCTCGCCCAACCCGGACAAGGACCTGAGCCTGCCGGTGCACCAGATTTTCCTGGTGGTGAACGGCATCCACATCCTCGAGAACCTGAAGCTCGACGAGCTCGTCGCGAAGCGCGTCTACGAGTTCGCCTTCACGATGCAACCGCTGAAGATCTATGGCGCCTCCGGCTCGACGGTGGCGCCGGCCGCAATACGCTGAGCGTATTAGGGGGAGGGGAGCATGAAACGCACGATCGACAGGCGTACTTTCCTGGCACAGGGTGTAGGAGCGGCGGGAGCGGCCGCGGCCGGTCTCGTCGCGCCCGCGGCGCGAGCGGCCGAATCGCCGCCGGCCGTGCCGCCGTGGATGCAGGTACAGGGAAAGCCGATGAGCGGCTATGGCCAGCCGTCGAAGTTCGAGGAGCCGGTCAAGCGTTTCATCCTCCAGCCTTACGGTCCGATCGCCCCCGGCAGCGGCGCTTCACGCACGCCGCTGCACGCGCTTGAGGGCACCATCACTCCGAACGGCCTGCACTTCGAGCGCCATCACAACGGCGTGCCCGACATCGACCCCGCGCAGCACCGCCTGCTGATCCACGGCCTAGTGAAGACGCCGGTCGTCTTCACGATGCAGGCGCTGATGCGCTTTCCGAGGACGAGCCGCGTCTGCTTCATCGAATGCGGCGGTAACAGCAACCCGAATTCGATGAGCCCGAAGCCGCCGCAGCTGCCCGCCGGCGCGATCCACGGCCTGGTCAGCTGCACCGAATGGACCGGCGTTCCGCTCGCGCTGCTGCTCGACGAAGCGGGCGTCGACCCGCGCGCGAGCTGGCTGCTCGCCGAAGGCGCAGATTCGGCGGCGATGAGCCACAGCATTCCGCTGGAGAAGGCGCTCGACGATGCCATGGTCGCGCTCTACCAGAACGGCGAGCGGCTGCGCCCGGAGCAAGGCTACCCGGTGCGCCTGCTGCTGCCGGGATGGCTGGGCAATTCCAACGTGAAGTGGCTGCGCCGGATCAAGCTCACCGACGCCCCGATGCAAGCCAAGGACGAAACCTCCAAATACACCGACCCGACACCCGACGGTAAAGCGCGCCAGTTCACGTTCTTGATGGGAGTGAAGTCGGTGATCACCCAGCCGAGCGTCGGCATGAGCATGCAAGGGCTTGGCTGGTACGAGATCTCAGGCCTCGCGTGGTCCGGCGCCGGCAAGATCAGCAAAGTGGAAGTTTCCGCCGACGGGGGCACGAGCTGGCGCGAGGCGGCGCTGCAGGAGCCGATTTTCTCGAAGAGCGTGACGCGTTTTCGACTGCCGTGGCAGTGGAACGGCGAACGCGCCTTGCTGCAGAGCCGCGCGACGGACGAGAAAGGCCGGGTCCAGCCTGCGCGCGCGGCGTGGCTTGCGCAGTACATGCCGCAGCAGCGCTACCACAATAACTCGATCCAGACCTGGGCGGTCGAGGCGAACGGGAGCATCGCCAATGTCTTCGTGTAGGAGCGTCGGCGCCTGTCTCGCGCTCGCCGCGCTCGCGGCCTGCGCGGCGAACACGCCCACGACTGCCCGGCCCGGCGCAAAATTCGGGCGCGCCGCCACCGCGCAGGAGGTGGCTGCATGGGACATCAGCATCCCGCCGAGCGGGGAAGGATTGCCTTGGGGCAGCGGCAATGCGAAGCAGGGCGAGGCCGTGTACGCGGCGAAGTGCCAGGCCTGCCACGGCGCAAGAGGCGTTGGCAAGCCGGCCGACCCTCTAGTCGGCGGTATCGGCTCGCTCGTGTCCGCGAATCCCGTGCGCACCGTGGGCAGCTACTGGCCGTATGCAACCACGCTTTTCGACTACACGCGCCGCGCCATGCCGGTCACCAATCCCCAGTCGCTCACCAACGACGAGGCGTACGCGGTGACGGCGTATCTGCTGTACCTGAATGGCATCGTCGCCCAGAGCGACGAGATGAACGCCAAGTCGCTGCCGCAGGTGAAGATGCCGAACCGCGAAGGTTTCGTGGATTGGTCGCGTAACTGATCCAGCTGCAAAGGACATCGCATGAGCGACGAAGGACTCGATCGCCGGACTTTCCTGAAGAGCGCCGCTGCCGTAGGGACGACTATTGCGGCGAGCACTGTTACCGCACAGGCCGCAACACCGGCACGCAAGGAGCCCTCTGGTCTTCCCGGTGAAAAGATCATCGGCCGGCCGGGCTCCGACTTCATGGTCGACGTCATCAAGGCCACCGGCATCGAGTACATCGCCTCCAACCCGGCATCGAGCTTCAGGAGCCTGCACGAGTCGATCGTCAATTACGGCGGCAACCGCAAGCCCGAGTTCCTGACCTGCATGCACGAGGAATCGTCGGTCGCCATGGCGCACGGCTACGCCAAGGCGGCGGGCAAGCCGATGGGCGTGCTGGCGCACGGTACCGTCGGCCTGCAGCACGCGGCGATGGCGGTGTACAACGCGTGGTGCGACCGCGTTCCGGTGATGCTGTTCGCCGGCAACTTCATGGATGCGGCCCACCGGCGCCCGGGCGTGGAGTGGTACCACTGCGTGCAGGACCCGGGCGGCATCCTGCGCGATTACATCAAGTGGGACGACCAGCCGGCTTCGCTGCAGCATTTCGCCGAATCGGTGATGCGCGGCTACAAGTTCGCCACGACGCCGCCGATGGAGCCGGTGCTGATCACCGCCGACGGCATGCTGCAAGAGCACGCCATCGAGGACGAGGCGAAGCTCGTCATCCCGAAGCTGACGCTGACGGTGCCGCCGCAGGGCGAGGCGGGCGCGCTGCGGGAAGCCGCGAAGATGATGGCCGGGGCCGAGAACCTGGTGATCATCGCCGACCGCGCGGCGCGTACCCAGGAGGGCGTGAAGCGCATGGTCGAGCTCGCCGAGGCGCTGAACGCTCCGGTGGTCGACCTCGGCGGCCGCATGAATTTCCCGACCACGCATTACCTGAACCGCAGCGAGGACGGCCGCGCGCTGGTGCGCGACGCCGACGTGGTGCTGATGCTCGAGGTCGCCGATCCCTGGGGGCAGTTGAACACCATCAGCGATCCGCAGCACCAGTACCGGCGCCTGGCGAAGCCCGACGTGAAGATGATCCACCTCACGTTGGCGGACAATTTGATGAAGTCGAACTACCAGGACGCGCAGCGCTTCTGCCCCTGCGACCTGTCGATCAGCGGCGACGTCGAGGCCTCGCTCCCGGCGCTTACAGAGGCCGTAAGAGCTTCGGGAGTGTCGCGTGGTGGCCGTACCGAAGAGCTGCGCGCGCAGCACCGCGCGATGAAGGAGCGCACGCGCGCCGCGGCGGCGAACGGGTTCGATGCGACACCAGTGTCGACTGCGCGGCTCTCGGCGGAGCTTTGGCAAGTATTGAAAGGCGAGAAGTGGTGCCTCGCCGAGTCGCGGCTCCTCTCCTGGAGCGCGCGCCTGTGGCCGGCGACCGAGCATTACAACTTCCTCGGCCACGCCGGCGCCGCCGGCGTCGGCTACACGGCGCCGGCCGCGGTCGGCGCAGCGCTCGCCAACCGCGACAAGGGCATCGTCACGGCGGTGATCCAGCCCGACGGCGACCTGATGTACGCGCCGGGCGTGCTGTGGACCGCCGCGCATCACAAGATCCCGATCCTGATGCTGATGCACAACAACCGCGCCTATCACCAGGAAGTGATGCACCTGCAGAAGATGGCCGGGCTGCACAACCGGCGCATGGACACCGCGCGCATCGGCACCGCGATCGAGAACCCGAACATCGACTACGCCGGGCTCGCGCGCGCGCAGGGCGTCTGGGCCGAGGGCCCGATCACCGATCCAGCGGCGATCGGCCCGGCGCTCAAGCGCGCGATCGCAATGGTGAAGCGCGGCGAGCCCGCGCTGGTGGATGTGGTGACGCAGGGCCGATGATCCGATTCTCACTAAGCATTCTTTTCTTCGCTTCAGCGGCGCTGGCGCAAGACCCACCTCCTTCCGGCTCTGCCGAGCGCGGCCGCGAGGCCTTCCTGAAGTACCAGTGCTATACCTGCCATGGCACGGTGGGGCAGGGCGGCGAGCGCGGCGCCGGGCCGAGGCTGCTGCCGAATCTGTTTCCGTGGGTGGCGTTCTCCATGCAGACGCGCACGCCGCGGCAGGACATGCCGGCGTATCGCAAGGATCATCTCGGCGACCAGGACCTCGCCGACATCTACGCCTACCTGCGCTCGATGAAGCCCTCGCCCGCCGTGGCAAACATTCCGCTGCTGAATTTCGAGGAGAAGCGATGAATGCGACCCGGAGGAAGCTGGTTCTTGCAGGCAGTGCGTTTGCCGTGGCGGGTTGCGCAGGCGAATCCACGGTGGCGTCGCAATGGAAGGCCAGGCAATTCCACAACCAGCCGGCGCAAAGCCACCAGCACCAGTTCCTCTCCGACCTGTGGGCGCAGGTGGCGAAGGAGACCGACAGCCGGCTGCAGGTCACGACCTATCCGCAGAACAACAACATTGCGGGCTCCGATCCGGGCGCGCTCGACATGCTGCAAAGCGGCGAGCTCGAGTTCTTCACGCTGATGGGCGGCATCCTCGGGCGCAAAGTCCCGGTCGCCGAGATCCAGGGCATGCCCTTCGCCTTCACCAGCCACGCGCAGGTGCACCGCGCGAACGACGGCGCGCTCGGCGAGTACATCGGCCGCGAATGCGCGGCGAAGGGCATCTACCGCTTCCAGTACGGCCTGCTCGAGAACGGCTTCCGCCAGATCTCGATGGTCGACAGGCCGATCCGCACTGCCGAGGACCTGCGCGGCATGAAGATGCGCGTTCCCGACGGCCAGATGTTCCGCGACGTGTTCACGGCGCTCGAGGCGCAGCCGGTGACGATCAACATCCGCGAGCTCTACGAGGCGCTGAAGACGCGCAAGGTCGACGGCCAGGAAAACCCGCTGGTCATCACCGAGGTGAACAGGCTCTACGAGGTGACGAAGTATGTGTCGACCACCAACCACATGTGGTCGGGGTTCAACCTGCTCGCCAACCTGAAATTCTGGAGCGCGCTGCCCGGCGATGTGCAGGAAGTCGTGCAGCGCAACGTGAAGAAGTACGTCGCGATGCAGCGCGCCTACACCGACAACCTGAACCGCGGGCTCGGCGAGAAGCTCGCCGCGCGCGGCATGATCTTCAACACCGCCGACGTCTCCACCTTCCGCCGCAAGCTCGGCGGCGGCTTCTACCAGCGCTGGAAGAGCGAGTTCGGCCCGAGCGCCTGGAGCCTGCTCGAGCGCGAGGTCGGCACCCTGGGCTAGTCCTCCGGTAACATGGACGGATGACCGTCGCCGAGATCGTCTATACCGTCGACACGGGCGAAAAGCTCGTCAACGAGACCTTCGGCCCGAACAACATCCGGCGCCGCACGAGCGGAAATGAAGAGCGTCACCGCGTTGAGATACGCAACGCCAGGAATGAAAAAGTCTCGCTCGAGAAAAACGGCTTCCAGCTGGTCGGGCACGAAACGGCGGTCGAGGATTTCTTCGATCCGGAGCAGCTGAAGTCGGTCTATTACCCCGAGCTCGAGCGGCTCATCCAGCAGGTCTCGGGCGCGAAACGGGTCGTGGTGTTCGACCATACGCTGCGCTCGGGCGACGAGACTGAGCGCGAAGTGAAGCTGATCCGCGAGCCGGTGCTCTCGGCGCATAACGACTACACTGAGTGGTCCGGTCCGCAGCGCGTGCGCGAGATCATGGGCGACGAGGCGGAGCTCCTGCTCAAGCGCCGCTTCGCGATCATCCAGGTGTGGCGCACGATCGGCTCGCCGATCCGCTCGAACCCGCTGGCGATCGCCGACGCCGGCAGCGTCGCGCCCGAGGACCTGCTCATCGCCGAGCGGCGCTACCCGCACCGCGTCGGCCAGACCTACCGCCTGAAGTACAACCCGAACCACCGCTGGTTCTATTTCCCCGAGATGCGGCGCGACGAGGCGCTCGTGTTCAAGGTCTACGACTCGAAAACCGACGGCTGCGCGCGCTTCACGCCGCACACCTCGTTCGTCGACCCCGCCACGCCGCCCGGATCATCACCGCGCCAGAGCATCGAGGCGCGGATGCTCGCTTTCTTCTAGGGCCGTGGCGTGAAAGGCGCGCCGAGCTCGGCGCATTGCCGGCGCGCGTAGGTGGCGCCGATCGCGCCGAAATCATCGGGCCCGTTGTTCACGGCGACGATCTTTTCGTCGCGCAGGAAGACGGTCATCGGGTAGAAGCCGTCGTAGGCGCCGTAAGAGTTCTTGTCGTTGATCCACACGCAGGTCGCCCAGCCCCATTGTCGGTTGCGCACCTCGGTCGCCCGCTGGTACATCTGCTTGGGCTCGGTGCGGAACTCGATGATCGCCGACTTGGGATCGGTGAGCCGGATGCCGAGGTAGCTGCGGATCTCTTCCTGCCAGCGCGTCGGGCGCGGGCCATAGTCCACCGAGCTCATTTCCTCCTTGGTGACCGGAGGAGTTCCGCAGCCGGTGAGCAGGGTCGCCGAGGCAAGGACGGCAATTGCAATACGTTGCATAGGGTCTCCGTGAAACGACGCGGGGAATGATCCCATAGTGTAAATCCTTCTGCCTTAGAATCGCGCTGTGCCGGTCGGCCCATTCCAGCCGCCGCCCAAATTCAGATAAGGACTGCCATGACCCTCTCGATGTACCAGGCGAGCGCGCCGCGCTTCGCCAACACGCTCAAGAACCTCTCGGCGATCCTCGACAAGGCGCAGGCGTACTGCGACGCGAAGAAGATCGAGCCGACCGTGCTCACCAGCTCGCGCCTCTTTCCGGACATGTTCCCGTTGAGCCGGCAAGTACAAATCGCCTGCGACACGGCGAAGGGCGCCGTGGCGCGCCTCGCCGGCATGCAGATCCCGCAGCACGAGGACACCGAGCAGACGTTCGCCGAGCTCAAGGCGCGCATCGCGAAGACCCTCGATTTCATAGAGAGCGCCAAGCCGGCGCAGATCGACGGCACCGAGGCGAAGGAGATCGTCCTCAAGCTCGGTGGCCGCGAGGTGACGTTCAACGGCATGCAATACCTGCTGGGCTTCGCGCACCCCAACTTCTACTTCCACGCCACCACGGCGTACAACATCCTGCGCCACAACGGCGTCGAGATCGGCAAGCGCGATTTCATCGGCAATCCATGAAATTCGTGATTTGCGATGTTTTCACCGAGAAAGCATTCGGTGGAAATCAGCTCGCCGTGTTCCCCGACGCCCGCGGGCTCGGTGACGGCACGATGCAGGCGCTCGCCCGCGAGTTCAACTTTGCCGAAACGACCTTCGTGCTGCCCCCGGCGGACCCGCGGCATTCGCGGCGCGTGCGCATCTTCACGCCCAAGACCGAGCTTCCTTTCGCCGGGCACCCCACCGTCGGCACCGCGGCGGTGCTCGCCGTGCTCGGTTTTGTTCCTTCGTCTTCAAAAACTATCGTGCTGGAGGAGGGAATCGGGCCGGTGACGGTCGAGCTCGAGCTCGGCGCTCGAGCGCCTTTTGCCCGGCTGGTCCTGGAAAAGGAAGTCGAGAGCCCTGCGAGCGTTCCAGCGCGCGCCGCAGCCGCGGCGGCGCTATCGCTGCCCGAGGCAGTGGTGCGTGACGCGTGGTTCGCGAGCGTCGGCGTGCCGTTCTGCTTCATCCAGCTCGCCGACAAGGGATCGGTCGATGGTGCAATGCTCAATCGCGAGGCGTGGTCGCGGCATTTCGCGCGCGCGTGGGCCCCCAACCTGTATCCCTTTGCCGGCGAGCTGGCTGCCGGCAGCCGCCTGTACGCCCGCATGTTCGCCCCCGCCTATGGCATCGAGGAGGATGCGGCGAGCGGCTCGGCCTGTGCCGCGCTGGCGGGACGTCTCGCCGGTCGCTTGAACGAGCGCGAGGGGACTTTTGCCTGGCGGATCGACCAGGGCGTCGCGATGGGCCGTCCGAGCCTGCTCGAAGCGTCGGCCGAGAAGCGCGCCGGCCGCATCGTCAAACTCAAAGTCGGCGGCTACAGCGTCATCGTCGGCGAGGGCAACATGTTGCTGGAAGATCCGGCGTGAAGGTCGACTGGGATGTGCCGATCAGGATGGACGATGGCCTCGAGCTGCGCGCGGACGTGTTCCGCCCGGACGAGGCCGGCCGCTACCCGGCGATCCTCACTTACGGGCCCTACGGCAAGGGCCTCGCCTTCCAGGAGGGCTACAAGAGCGCCTGGGAAATCATGGCGCGCGAAAACCCTGACGCGCTCATCGGCTCGTCGAACAAGTACCAGAACTGGGAAGTGGTCGACCCGGAGAAATGGGTGCCCGAGGGCTACGCGATCGTGCGCGTCGATTCGCGCGGCGCCGGGCGCTCGCCGGGCTATCTCTGCCACAACAACGCGCGCGAGACGCGCGACACCCATCTGTGCATCGAGTGGGCGGCCGCGCAGAAGTGGTGCAGCGGCAGGATCGGCATGAACGGCATCTCCTACTACGCGAGCAACCAGTGGCGCGCGGCGGCGACGCAGCCGCCGCATCTGGCGGCGATCTGCGCGTGGGAGGGCTGGAACGACGCCTACCGCGACGGCAACCGACACGGCGGCATCATCTGCACCTTCCGCAAGCACTGGCAGGACATGCAGGTGAAGACCGTGCAGCACGGCCAGGGCAAACGCGGCGCGAAAAGCCGCGTCACCGGCGAGCTGGTGTGCGGGCCGGACACGCTTTCCGAAAAGGAATTGATCCAAAACCGGGAAGACATGTGGAGCGAGCTTCTCTCTCGCGAGATGGACGGACCCTACTATCGCGAGCGCAGCGCCGATCTGTCGAAGGTCACGCTGCCGCTGCTCTCTGCCGCGAACTGGGGCGGGCAGGGCCTGCACACCCGCGGCAATTTCGAAGGGTTCGTGCGTTCTTCATCCAAGGACAAGTGGCTCGAAGTGCACGGCGGATCGCACTGGGCGCCGTTCTACACCGACTACGGCCGCCATCTGCAGCTCGACTTTTTCGACCACTTCCTGAAAGGCAAGCAGAACGGGTGGGACAAGCAGCCGCGCGTGCAGCTCAAAGTACGGCGTCCCGGCGAGCACTTCGTGCTGCGCTGCGAGAACGAGTGGCCGCTGAAGCGCACCAAGTGGACGCCCTTCTATCTCGATCCTGACAAACAACAGCTCTCCCGCGACCCGGTGACTTCTTCAAAAACCATAACGTACGACGCGATGGCCGAGGGCGTCACGTTCTCGACGCCGCCGTTGCGCGGCGAGCTGGAGATCACCGGTCCGTCGGCGCTCAAGCTTTTCCTGTCCTCGTCGACCAGCGACGCGGATCTGTTCATCGTGCTGCGCGTCTTCGACTCACAAGGCAGGGAAGTCGTGTTCCAGGGCGCGCTCGATCCGCACACGCCGCTCGGGCAGGGATGGCTGCGCGCCTCGCACCGCAAGCTCGATGCGGAGCTCTCGCGCCCCTATCGCCCCTGGCATACCCACGACGAGAAGCAGCCGCTCAAGCCGGGCGAGGCGGTCGAGCTCGACATCGAGATCTGGCCGACCTGCATCGTCGTGCCGGCCGGTTACCGGATCGCGCTCACCATCCGCGGCAAGGACTACGAGTACGAGGGCGAGGCGGCGACGCTTTCCAACATGAAAAACCCGATGAAGGGCTGCGGCCCGTTCGTGCACGACGACCCGGCCGACCGTCCGGCAAAGATCTTCGGCGGCAAGGTGACGCTGCATTTCGACAAAAAGCCTTTTCTTCTCCTGCCCATCATTCCTGACAACTAGGATGAAAAAAATACTCGCCTGTCTTGGGGCGCTGCTGGTCTCCCTCGCGCACGCTCAGTCCTACCCGTCAAGACCGATCAAGATCATCATTCCGTTTCCGCCCGGCAACACCACCGACATCATGAGCCGGCTGATCGGCCCGAAGATGGCCGAGCGCCTGGGCCAGCAGATCGTGGTGGAGAACCGCCCGGGCGCGAGCGGCATGCTGGGCCTCGACCTGGCGGCGAAATCGGCGCCCGACGGCTACACGATCGCCGCCGGGCAGGGCGGCAACATGGTGGTGCTGCCGCACACCAGCAAGAACATTCCGTACGACCCGCTGAAGGACTTCGTTCCCATCGCGGTGACGACGACCAACTATCTCGGCATCGTCGCCAACCCGGGCGCGCCCTTCAAATCGATCGGCGAGATGATCGCGTACGCCAAGGCGAATCCCGGCAAGCTGACCGTGGCGACCAACGGCGAGGGCGGCTTTCCGCATCTCGCCTTCGAGCACTTGCGCTTGCTGGGCGATTTCTCGTTCACCCACGTGCCGTACAAGGGCTCGGCGGCGATTGCCACCGATATCATCGGCGGCCAGGTCCAGGCCGGCATCGACGGCATTACCGGCATGACCCCGCACATCAAGTCCGGGCGTTTGCGGCTGCTTGCCGTCACCAACCCGACGCGTGTCGCGCTCTGGCCCGATACGCCCGCCGCGGCGGAGGATGTTCCCGGCTACGAGTCGGGCGGCTGGTTCGGCTATGTCGCGCCGGCCGGGACGCCGCGCGACATCGTGCTGAAGCTGAACGAGGAGATCAACCGCGCGATGAGGCAGCCCGACGTGAGCGAGAAGCTAGTCGCTGCCGGATTGATCATAGTCACCGAGTCACCCGAGTATTTTTCGAACTTATTAAAAAATGATTTTATGAAATACGGCAAGCTGGTGAAGGACATCGGTTACCAGCCGCAATGAGCATTCGCTTAGCCTGTCAATGAAACACAAGCTTCTTCGTAGCGGCCGGCGCCCATCGCGCCGGGCTCGAAGATCTTGTGCTCGCGGATCCACTTGAAGGAATCCTCGAACACTTCCCTGGTGTAGGGCTCGAACACGATGCGCTCGCCCGGACCCCACCGCCGAACGTCCATCTGCTCGAGGAAGCGCTGGGGAAATTCCCTGCGGTAGTAATGCGTGTAGCGCTCCGGGCGCAGGTCGATGTCGCGCTGCGCGCTGCGCAGCGCGCGGAAATATTTCTTCACGTCCTCGGGATCGGGGTCGCCGGTGAGCATCGAGGCCATCATGAATGTGGTGTCGATGACCTTGCGGAAGCCTAGCTGCTCGAGGAAGTAGTACGGCCCCGAAAACAGCGCCGCCGCCGGCACCTGGCGGTCGATCAGCTTTTCCAGCCGTGAAAACAGGATGCCGTCGGCAAACGAGAGCTTGATGTCGGTGGACGGCATGTACTGCTCTAGACCTTGGATCGTCGAATAGTGGCTGCCGGACTGGTGGCCGACCGAGATCGGCACGCCGCGCAGGTCCTCGGGGTTGCGGATTCCGGAATCGGGCGGGACGAACACCGCTGCGGGCGCGACCGAGTAGGCGTCGGCGTAGAGCTTGCCGTGCCCGCTGGAGGCCGCGACGTTTACCGTCCAGTGGCAGGCGCAGCTGACGTTCGTTTCCCGGCCCTTCTCGAAGCTGGTGTAGGCGCCGACCTTGTTCGGTGTCGCATGGCTTTCGAAGACGTTGCGGAATTCGTAGTCCAGGCCCTCGGCCTTGAAGTAGCCCTTTTCCTCGGCCACCCACTCGTGAAGCCGGAAATGGGGGGAAATCACGAATTTGGCCATCTACCCGTCCTCGAGCCCTGTCTGGAGTGCCGAATAGTAAGCCATCGGTATGTGATCGGTAACCGGGACGAATCTGCTGCCGCCGCATAGTAAGAAATGATGAAAAAGTCGCTCTACGAGAGGGGAAAACTTGGCGGCGCTGACAGTTCCTCAACCCGGCTGTCCCCCGAAGCGGCTACGGTGAAGCCATGAAATCGCAGACCTACTCGAACTTGGAACCGCGGCTACAGCGTGCCGGCAGGGACCTCGAGGCCCAACTCGAGTCGCTGTTCGAGCGCTGCCCGGACCTGTGGGGATTCTCGGTCCAGGACAAGAACAACGAGCTTTTCGTCAGCGACGTCGGCATCGCGCCGCGGCTCAGCGCCGAGCAGTATGGCGATATCTACGAGGACATCACCCAGACGCTGGCAACCCTGCTCGATGAGCGGCCTGAAGTGTGTGAACTATTGCGCGCGCGCACTTTTGCGCGCGTCCTGCACTGAACTATTCCGCTGATTCTGTTGTAGTTTTTACCTAGGGGTTTTCGTGTAGTTGATTCAGGTATTCCCTGATGGAGGGAAACGCTACACGGGCGTAGCCTGGTGGCATGCAAATCAGCCGCGCACCCCATACGCCGGACCCCCAACTGCTGACCGATATCCGGGCCAAGGTCGACGCGCTGTTCGCGCGCTGCCCGATGCTGTGCGGCTTCTCGGTGCAGGACCGGGCCATGCTGCCGCGCCAGCTGGATGACAAGGTGATCCCCGACGCCGACCTGTTCATCACCGAGATCGGCATCTATCCGAAGCTCGGCGACGATCAGCAAAGCGAAATTTTCGACGAGATCACGGTTCTGATTTCGGACCTTGTCTACGAGCAACCAAAGGCCTACGACGTTCTGCGCGGCCGCACGTTCGCGCGCATTCTGCACTGAATTCAAGGGGTGTCAGGGAGCAAGGGCGCGCTTCGGCGCGCCTTTTTTTTGCTCCGCCGCTATTTGTAGCGGTAGACGACGATCTTGTCGGACGCCGATTCCGGTGTCCAGACTTCGCCCTTGCGGCCGTGGATCTGGCGCACGTTGGCGTGAGAGCTCGACGATTTGAAGGTCTCGAATTTCTCGCTCGCCGGATCAAAGCGCAGCATCACCTGCGAGCTCCACTCCGAAGCCCATACCTTGTCGGTCTCGTCGACGTACACCGCGTAGACGCGCGGCGAGTTGCCGGGCGCTTTCCACTGCGACCACTTGCCGGTCTGCGGCTCATAGCGGCTGAGGTTGCCCGAATTCCACTCCGCCACCCAGATGTGGCCCTTCGAGTCCGACCACACACGGCGCGCGCCCTGGCCGCGCGTAGGCGGCTCGATCACTGTTGCCGCGCCGCTCGCTGCGTCGATGCGCGCGATGTGCGACCCGGCGAGCGACGCGTAATACACCACGCCGGTCGGCGTGACGTGAATGCCGTAAGGCCCGCGGCCTTTCGGCGCGTCAAACACTTTTATTTCGCCGCCGCGCGGGTCGAGGCGTCCGTAGATGCCGCTCTGCCCGGTAAACCAGTGCACGCCGTTCTTATCGAAGATCGCGGTATTGAGATTGGTGTAGCCGCTGCCTTCGGGCAGCGGCCAGGCCTTCACCTGGCGCGTTTTCGGATCGACGCGCACGATGGCATTCTGGCCGCCGTCGGTGAGCCACGGCGCGCCGTCGGCGCCCGCGATCACGCCATGCGGTGACGAGCCGGAGCCGAGCGGCACAAACTCGACCTTGCCGCTTTTTGGATCGAGGATGCCGAGCTCGCCGCCGCGCTGCGCCGAGAACCACACCGGGCCGCCGGGCGATGTGTCCGCCCAGACATCGTGAACGAAGTGGCCGCGCGGTATCGAATATTCCTGCACGCTGACCTGGGCGAATGCCGGCGCGGTGAGCGGGAGAAGAACGAAAAGCAGTAATCTTTTCATCTCAGCTTTCCTTGGCGAGTTGCTTCTTCGGATCGATAAAGGGCATAGCAACCACTCTCGCGGAGCGTACACCGTCCGGCGTCTCTATTTCCAAGTTAGTTGCAAAGGGTAAAGGCAACATGGCGTATCCGATGTTTTTCTTCAGCCGCGGCGAATGAACGCACGAAGTGACCTGTCCGCCGCCGCGTACCGGATAGCGCGTCATGTTGAGATCGAGCCTCGCGCCGTCGATCTCGATACCCACTAACTTTTTCCTAATTCCCTCTTGCTCGATACGGCGCAATGCAGCGCGCCCGATGAAGTCGGCCGTTTTGTTGAGCTCGACCAGGCGCTCCAGGCCGACTTCGTAGGGATTGTTCTCGAGCGTCATGTCGATGCCGTAATTGAGAATGCCGGCTTCGATGCGGCGGATGTCGGAGGGGCCGGTCGGCGCGATGCCGAACGGCTTGCCGGCCGCCATGACGCGGTTCCAAAGCTCGGTGCCGCGCGCCGGTTCGAGGAGGTAAATCTCGTAGCCGAGCTCGCCGGTCCAGCCGGTGCGCGTGACGAGAACCGGGATCGCATCCAGCCTGGCCTGGAAGAAACGGTAGTAGCCCAGGCCGGACACCCGGTCGTCGAAAAGGCTGCGCATCAGGTCCTTCGATTTCGGCCCCTGCACCTGCAGCGGCGCGACATCGAGCTCGCGCAGCTCGACCTGCAGCGCGCTCGCGCGCGCCACCCCCTTCGCCCACAGCAGCACATCGCTGTCCGCGCAGGCGAGCCAGAAGCGGTTCTGGTCGAGCCGCAGGAGCACCGGGTCGTTAACGATGCCGCCCGACTCATCGGTGAGCACGACATAGCGCCCTTCCCCGACCGGGCATTTCGACAGATCGCGGGGCGTGAGGAGCTGCGCGAAGCGCAGCCCATCGGGCCCTGCGATCTCGACGTTGCGCTCCACGGCGACGTCCCACAGCGTGACGTCGGCGAGCAGCTTCCAGTACTCCGCCTCGAAATCGTCGTAGCGGATCGGAAGCAGCATGTGGTTGTACACCGTGTAGCCGACGCAGCCGGCGCGCTGCGTGGCCTCGAAAAAGGGCGAGCGCTTGAGGCGTGCGCCGCGCTGGATGAGCGCCGGGTCGAAACGCGCTGGCATTATTTACTCCTCCGGGCAACAACCTAATAGTATGGTGATAAATTCTGATCGCATACAGGGCGGGAGCACGTGACGCAAAAACCGGCATTCGAGCTCGAGCTCGACCTCAGCCTCCAGGTCGGCAAGTACGACGTACAGAAGCTCCTTGGAAGGGGCGCCACCGGGACGGTGTACCTGGCGCGAGATACATTCACGGGCAGGGAAGTGGCCCTGAAGACCATCGAGCCGGAGGTATTCCGCGACCCGGAATTCGGCACCGTGCACCGCTCGCAGTTTCTCAACGAGGCGTCGTTGGCCGGGAAGCTCCGCCACCCGCACATCGTCGGCATCCTCGACGCGGTGGTCGGCGAGGACTCCGGCCACATCGCGATGGAGTACGTGACCGGCGGCGACCTGTCGAAGCATGCCGCGCCGGAGAACCTGCTGCCGGTCGCCGACGTGCTGCAGATCGGCTTCAAGTGCTGCGGCGCGCTCGAATACGCGGCGAAGGAAGGCATCGTGCACCGCGACATCAAGCCGGCGAACATCATGGTCGTCGCGGGCACCGACATCAAGATCGCCGACTTCGGCGCCGCCTCCCTGAAGCGCACCCAGCACGTGACGACGACGCGGATGGGTTCGCCGTATTACATGTCCCCGGAGCAGCTTCAATCGAAGCCACTCACCTTCCACAGCGACATGTACTCGCTTGGCGTGGTGCTCTATGAGCTTCTCGTCGGCAGGCGGCCGTTCCTGGCCGACAACATGCCGGCGCTGATGGACAAGATCGTCAAGCTCGACCCGGTCCCGCCGAGCGAGGTGCGGCGCGATCTGCCCAAGGAAATCGACGCGGTGGTGCTGCGCGCGATGAAGAAAACGCCGCAGCAGCGCTACCCGAGCTGGGCCGAATTCGCTGCCGAGCTCTCCAAGCTCGGGGAGGTGGTGCTGCCGCGCGGCACGATTCCCGACAGCGAGAAGTTCGTCGCGCTGAAGAGCGTGACGATGCTCGCGACGCTGTCCGATTACGAGATCTGGGAGCTGGCGCGCGCCGGCCGGTGGAGCCGTGTCGACAAGGGCAAGACGATCGTGCGTGAAAACGAGGCCGGCACCAGCTTCTTCTTCCTCGCGAAAGGCCAGGCGAAGGTCACCCTGCAGGGGCGGCTGCTCAACATGCTCAACGACCGCGAGTGCTTCGGCGAGATGGCCTACATCAGCGGCGGCGCGGAGCGGCGCCACGCCACGGTCGAGTCGATGACGCCGCTGCTCATCGCCGAGTTCGCGCCGGCGGCGCTCGATAAGATGAGCCTGGGCGCGCAGCTGCACCTTATGCGCGCTGTGGTGCGCAACGTCGTCGACCGGCTCGAGCTCGCCAACAAGCGCGTCGGTCGCTGAGCGCGCATGCAGGCGAAGAAAGTCGCCATCCTCGAGAGCCGTCTCGGCCAGCAGCTCGCCGATCTCGTGGCGCAGCGCGGCGGGGTGCCGTTCCACGCGCCCGCGCTCTCCGAGCTGCCCGACGTAGATCCCGAAGCGATCCGCGCGCTGGTGCGCTCGCTCGAAGAGCGGCCGGCGAAAGCGGCGGTGTTCCAGACCGGCGTGGGCACCAAGGCGCTGTTCGGCGCGACCGATGCGCTCGGCCTTACGGCAAAGCTGCTCGAGCTGCTTTCCCGCATGGTGGTTGCCGTGCGTGGCCCGAAGCCGACCGCGGCGCTGCGCGCCCGCGGCGTGCGCATCGACCGCAGCGCCGTCGACCCGTTCACTACGCGCGAGACGCTGGCCGCGCTGAAGGACGTGCCGGTGCAGGGCGAGCGGGTGATCGTCCAGCGCTACGGCGTGGTCAACGTCGAGCTGGACAGCGCGCTCGAAGCGCGGGGCGCGAGCGTGATCGAGATCCCGACCTATCGCTGGTCGCTGCCCAAGGACACGCGGCCGCTCGCCGAGCTGATTGGCGCACTCGAGCGCGGCGAGATGGACGCGGCGGTATTCACCAACGCGGAACAGGTGAGAAACCTGTTCGCCGTGGCCGAGCAGCTGGGACGCGCTGACGCGCTGCGCGGGGCGCTCAACCGCACGCTGGTCGCCTCGATCGGCCCGGTGGCCTCGTCGGCGCTGCGCGAGGCGAAGGTCAAGGTCGGCCTCGAGTCGAAACCACCGAAGCTCGGCGCCCTGTTGTCGGCGCTCGACTCGGCGCTTTCATGAAAGTCTTTCTTATTGCATTATTTTTTGCAGGGCAGGCGTTCGGGCAGTCCTATCCTTCAAGACCGATCAAGCTCGTCGTCGGCTTTGCGCCGGGAGGCGCCGCCGACTTCGTCGCGCGCCTGTTTTCCGAGCCTTTGTCGAAAGCGCTCGGTCAGCCGATCGTCATCGAGAACAAGCCCGGCGCCGGGTCCAGCATCGCGGCCGAGAGCGTCGCCAAGAGCGCGCCCGACGGCTACACGATGCTCATCGCCAGCCCGGCAAGCATTCTGGTCAACCCCGTCATCAATCCGAACCTCGGCTATCAGCCGCAGCGCGACCTGCTGCCGATAAGCAAGGTGACCTCGTCGCCGCTGGTGGTGGCGGTCAATCCGAATTTGGGTGTCAGCTCGCTCCGAGAGCTGATCGACTATGCGAAAAAGAACCCCGGCAAGCTCAATTTCGCCTCGTCGGGGAACGGCGCGGCACCGCATCTCGCGGCAGTGCTGTTTCAGCGCGTGGCTGGCGTCGAGATGGTCCATGTGCCGTACAAGGGCGGCGGCCCGGCCGTGCAGTCGCTACTGGCCGGCGATACGCAGCTCTCCTTCGCCACGCCGCCTTCCGTGCTGCCGCTGGTGAACGCAGGGCGGCTGCGAGCTCTCGCCATAACGAGCCGCGAGCGGACCGATCTGGTGCCCGGGGTGCCGGGCATGGTGGAAGCCGGGCTGCCGGATTACGAGATCTCTTTCTGGTACGGTTTTTTTGTCCCCGCCGGCACGCCGGCGGTGGCGGTGAAGAAACTGTTCGACGCCACGAGCGACGCCTTGAAGAGAACGGATATCGTTCGTGCGCTGGCCAAGGAAGGAACGGAGACGTCGGCTTCCAGATCGCCGCAGGACTTCGCGGCTTTCCTGGCCGACGATGCGCTGCTCTGGGCGCGCCTGGTGAAGGAATCCGGCGCGAAGCCGGACTAGGAGGCTGTTTCCATGAGGACCTGGATTGCCCTGGCCACGGCTGCGGCGTTCGCCCCGCTTGGCCTTGCGCAGCATGGCGCGAGCTCTTCGAACATGGCGCTGCTCGGCCATAGCGACCTGCAGGGACGCAGCGCCTACCAGCCGGTGATCCACGAGCAGAACGGCCGCTGGATCGCCTACGTCGGTCATCACGGCGGGCGCGCCGTGAACTCGCTGACCGGGCGCGAGGAGGACAACGGCACCTCGGTCGTCGACGTCACCGACCCGCGCAGGCCGCGCTATCTCGCGCACATTCCCGGCGAGCCGGGGCAGGCCGAAACGGGCGGCGCGCAGATGGCGCGCGTCTGCAGCGGCAAGGACCTGCCGAAAGCCGACAAGTCGAAGTTCTATCTGCTGCGCACGTTCGGAAATCTGGCGCACGAGGTGTGGGACGTCACGGCGCCCGACAGACCCGCGCGCGTCGTCACGGTGGTCGACAAGCTGAAAGGCACGCACAAGAGCTGGTGGGAATGCGATAGCGGCATCGCGTACCTCGTCTCCGGCTTGCCGGACTGGCGCACACGGCGCATGACCCAGGTGTACGACCTCTCGGACCCGGCGCGCCCGGTGCTCATCCGCAATTTCGGCCTGCCGGGCCAGCAGCCGGGAGCGAGCGGCCCGGTGCCCACTGAGTTGCACGGCCCGATCTCGACCGGGCCGAAGGGCAACCGCGTCTATTTCGGCTACGGAACCAACAAGGACGGCGTCATGCAGGTCGTCGATCGCGCGAAGCTGCTTTCGGGGCCGCGCGAGCCGACGCCGGAGAACCTGCTCGCGCCGCAGGTCGGACGGTTCAATCTTTCCTCGATGAACGGCGCGCACACCTCGCTTCCGGTCATCGGCATGGAAGTGCCCGAGTTCGCCAAGGACAAAGCCGCGCCGCGGGATTTCGTCATCGTGGTGAACGAGTCGCTGGCCAACGAATGCCAGGAGCCGCGCCAGATGCTGTGGGTGGTCGACGTCACCGACGAGAAGGTGCCAGTGGGCGTCGCCACCTTCAATGTGCCCGAGGCAAGCGGCGGCTTCTGCACGCGCGGCGGGCGCTTCGGCGCGCATTCTTCCAACGAGAACCAGCCGCCGATGTACGCCAAACGCACCCTCTTCGCGGCATGGTTCAATGCCGGGGTGCGCGCCATCGACATTCGCGACCCGTTTCATCCACGCGAGATCGGCTATTACATACCGGCGACCAGCGACAAGACGGACAAGCGCTGCGTCAAGGCGCCCGACGGAGCCGAACGCTGCAAGGTCGCCATCCAGACCAACAACCTCGAAGTCGACGACCGCGGCTACATCTACACCGTCGATCGCGCCAACACCGGCATGCATATCCTGGAACTCTCGCACTAGGCAATCGTGGACCTTGGACTAAGCGGGCGCACCGCGCTCATCACCGGCGCGAGCATGGGCATCGGCCGCGGCATCGCGCTCGCCCTGTCGAAAGAGGGCGTGCGCCTTGCCGTCTCGGCCCGGCGCAGAAACCTGCTGCAAGATCTGCAGAAGGAATCCCAATCGACGCTGGTGATCATCGAGTCCGATTTCCTGCAGGAGGGCGCGCCGGAGAAGATCGCGGAGGCGGCGCTCCAGGGCCTGGGATCGGTCGAGATCCTGGTGAACAACGCCGGCGGCAGCCGCAGGTTCAACCTCGACACGAGCGAGGCGCAGTGGGAGGAGGCGCTGACGCTGAATTTCATCCGCCATCGCCAGCTCACCCATCGCCTGCTGCCGCAGATGATGGCGCGCAAGTGGGGGCGCATCATCAACATCACCGGCAAGTCCGAGCCCGAGGGCATCAACGGCGCATTCGCCGCCAAGGCGGCGCTGCACTCCTGGGCGAAGGGCCTGTCGCGCGAAGTCGGAAGACACGGCATCACGGTGAACTGCGTTCCGCCCGGGCGCATCGTCAGCGAGCAGATCCTGCGCAACTATTCGCCCGAGTTCCGCGCGCGCGAGAGCGAGGAAGACATCCCGGTGGGTGAATACGGCCAGCCCTCGGACATCGCCAACCTCGTCTGCTTCCTCGCTTCGCCCCTCGCCCGGTACATTACCGGAACGGTTATTCCTGTTGACGGAGGATTGAGGCGGTATCAGTTTTAAAGATGAGAGAAACTTTTTTCATTTCGTTTCTTGCATGCTTCACGTTTGCACAGGCGCAAACCTACCCTTCGAAACCCATCCGCCTGATTGTTCCGTTCGCGCCGGGCGGCAGCTCGGAGTTCGTCGCCCGCACCGTGTCCGCGGAGATGGCGAAGAGCCTGGGCCAGAATTTCGTGATCGAGAACAAGCCGGGCGGCGGCGGCAACATCGCGATGGGGGAGGTGGCGCGCGCCGAGCCCGACGGCTACACGCTGATCATCGGGCACATCGGCACGCTCGCCGCGAACCCCGCCATGTCGCGCGAGCTGCCTTACGACGCGAACAAGGATTTCACGCCGATTTCGTTGCTCGTCAAGGTCGTCACCCTGTACGTCGTGCATGCAGACGTGCCGGTGAAGGACCTGAAGGAGTTGATCGCGCTCGCCAAGCGCGAGCCCGGCAAGCTGAACTATGGTTCCGCCGGAAACGCGAGCGCCGGCCACCTGGCGATGGAATACCTGAAGCTTGCCACCGGCGGCATCGACATCCAGCATGTGCCGTACAAGGGCACGGGCCCGATGGTGATCGATCTCGTCGCCGGCCGCACCCAGGTCGGCGTCGCCGGCACGCCGCCGCTGCTGCAGCACGTTAAGGCCGGTAAGCTGCGCGCGGTGGCGGTCGGTACGCCCGGCCGCCTCGCGGTGCTGCCCGACGTACGCTCCGTGGCCGAGCAAGGCTATCCCGGCTTCGAGACCTCGCAGTGGTACGGCCTGATCGGGCCGGCAAAAATGCCTGATTCAGTAATAAAAAAGCTCTCTGAAGAAGCCGCCAGGGCAGTCCGCTCCAAAGTCGTGCTTGACCGGCTTGCCACCGAGAGCGCAATCCCGGTCGGCTCGACGCCCGACGAATTCGCGCAATTCGTCGCCAAAGAGCAGGCGCACTGGAAAGAAGTCGTGCAGAAAGCGCACATCAAGGCGGACTGATGTACGACGTCATCGTGGTCGGCGGCGGCAACGCGGCCCTTTGTGCGGCGCTGGCAGCCCGCGAGCGCTGCAATCGAGTCCTGGTTCTGGAGAGAGCGCCCGAAGAAGAGGCGGGCGGCAATTCGCGCTTCACCGCCGGCTTGCTGCGCATCGTCTACCACGGCGTCGACGACATGAAGCGACTGATCCCGGATCTTTCAGAACAGGAAATCTCGAACACGGACTTCGGCACCTATACCGAGGAGCAGTTTCTCGACGACATGGCGCGCGTCACCGAGTATCGCTGCGACCCCGACCTCACCGAGATCCTGGTCAAGCAGAGCCTGCCCACCGCGCTCTGGATGCGCAGCAAGGGCGTGCGCTTCACCGCCGCCTGGGGCAGGCAGGCGTTCAAGGTGCAAGGCAGGTTCAAGTTCTGGGGTGGCCTGACCGTAGAGGCCGTGGGCGGCGGACCCGGCCTGGTGGACTCGCTCACGCAGGCGGCGCGAAAGAACGGCATCGATGTCTGGTACGCATCGCGTGCCATCGCCCTCATCTCCGACGATGACGGCGTCCACGGCGTGGTCGTGAAAAAGGCGGGGAAGACGCTCGAGGTCAAAGCGAGGTCGGTGGTGCTGGCGGCGGGAGGATTCCAGGCGAACACCGAGTGGCGCACGCGCTATCTGGGCCCCGGTTGGGAGCTCGCCAAGGTGCGCGGCACGCGCTTCAACACCGGCGACGCGATCCGCATGGCGCTCGACATCGGCGCGCAGCCGATCGGCAACTGGTCGGGTTGCCACGCCGTGGCCTGGGAGAGAAATGCCCCGGAGTTCGGCGACCTCGCCGTCGGCGACCAGTTCCAGAAGCACTCGTATCCGTGGGGCATCTACATCAACGCCGAAGGCAAGCGTTTCGTCGACGAAGGCGCGGACTTCCGCAACTACACCTACGCCAAGTACGGCCGGGTGATCCTGCAGCAGCCCGGCCAGTTCGCCTGGCAGATCTTCGACGGCAAGGTGCGGCACCTGCTGCGCGACGAGTACAAGATCCGGCAGGTGACCAAGCGCGTTGCGAACTCGCTCGAAGAACTGGTCAAGAACCTGGAGGACACCGACGGCACGCGCGCCCTCGAGGAAATCAAGCGTTACAACGCTGCTGTGCGGACGCAAATTCCGTTCGACCCGAACGTCAAGGATGGCAGGCGCACCGAAGGGCTCGCGGTGCCGAAATCGAACTGGGCGAATACCATCGACACGCCGCCCTTCGAGGCATATGCGGTGACCTGTGGCATCACGTTCTCTTTCGGTGGATTGCGCATCAACACGGATGCGCAGGTGATTTCAAGCGATGGCAAGCCCATCCCAGGGCTCTACGCCGCCGGCGAGCTCGTCGGCGGGATCTTCTGGTTCAACTACCCCGGCGGCAGCGGCCTCACCAATGGCGCGGTGTTCGGCCGCATCGCCGGTAAAAACGCCGCTAGTGCGCGGGCTTGACGCCGTCCTTGCTTACCTGGACGCGCTGGCTGACGAGCTTGCCGTCGGATTCCACGCGCGCGATGGTGAAGATCGTTTCGCCGGGCTTTAGCGCGGAGCGCTCGCCGTTGTCAAAGGCGACGATCGGCGTGCCCGGCGGCACGATGATTTTTTGCTCGCCGTCCTTGTACTTCAGCGTGATTTCGTTGCCGCCGGTGGATTGCGCCACGGCGGCGAGATTGGCGTTGGTCATCTTCGAGCCGGGCAGCAGGTCCCAGGGCATGTGACCTGCCGGGGCCTGCGGCGGGATCAGGTGCACTTCCTTCGCGACCAGCTTTCCATCGGGTCCGTCCACCGACGTCACGCCGACGTAGGTGCCGGGCTTGATGTCGGCGAGCGTGGTCTGCTTGGCGACGGCGACCTGCGCATCCGGCGTGAGGTGCACCTGCATGTCTTTTCCGTCGCGCGACTTGACGGAGAGCACGTCGCCGTTCAGCGCCGTGATGGTGCCGCGCACGCGGACGTTGGGCTGCGCGAATGCGGCTGCAGTGATCAGCGAAAGTGCGAGTAAAACGAGTGATCTCACGGAGGCCTCCTTGTATGCCGGGGTTAACACGCTTATCCTCTCGCGCATTCCCATGCTAAACCCGTTTCAGGAAATAAAAAAAATCGAGGTCCAGCGCTTCACTTCGGTGCCCGCGAAGTTCCGCAAAAAGCGCCGCACCGCGTGGTCGGATCCGAACCGGCAGGGCGCCGAAGTCGATTGCTTTCTCGAAGGCCCTTCCGTCGACCGTGACGGCAGGCTGTGGTGCGTCGACATCCCGTTCGGGCGCATCTTTCGCATCGATGCGCGCGGCGACTGGGAGCTCGCCGCGCAATATGATGGCTGGCCCAACGGCCTCAAGATTCACAAGGACGGACGCATTTTCATTGCGGATTACAAGCGTGGATTGATGGTACTGGATGCGAAGAAGGGCAAAGTAGAACCCTTCCTGGAAACCGCCTTCAGCGAAAGCTTCAAGGGCCTGAACGACCTGCATTTCGCCGACAACGGCGATCTGTACTTCACCGACCAGGGGCAGAGCGGCATCGCCGACCCGAGCGGGCGCGTGTGGCGGCTGCGCGCCGACGGGAAAAATGCGGGCGAGCTGCAGCGCCTCGTCGACAACGCGCCGTCGCCCAACGGCATCACGCTCAACAAGAAGAACAGCCAGGTGTACGTGGCGATCACGCGCGCGCAGCAGATCTGGCGCCTGCCGCTCATGCAGGGCGGCACGCCGTCGAAGACCGGCGTCGCGATCCAGCTTTCCGGCGGCCATGCCGGGCCCGACGGCATCGAGATGGACGACGAGGACGGCCTGCTGGTGTGCCATTTGGGCGTCGGCATCTGGCGCTTCGATGCGAACTGCCTGCCGACTCATCTCGCGCATGCCGGCAAGCAGCACCGACTGATGACGAACATCGCTTTTAAAGGCAAAACTCTTTACATCACCGATTCGCTGAACGGCGAGATACTTACCGCTGAAATGCCCGTTGCGGGCAAGAGGATGTTTTCCCAAACATGAGAACCATCTTTCTATTGGCCTTGCTTGTTTCCTTCGGCGCGCACGCACAGTATCCAAGCAAGCCGGTGCGCATGTTCGTCGGCTACGCGGCCGGCAGCTCGACCGACATCGTCGGGCGCATCATGGCCGACCGGCTCGGCGCCTACTGGAAGCAGAACGTGTACGTCGAGACGCGTGCCGGCGCGGCGGGCAACCTCGCCGCGGATGCCGCGGCGAAGGCGCCGGGCGACGGCTACACGCTGCTCTTTGCGCAGAACGGGCTTGCCATCAGTGCGGCGGCGCTGCCCAACCTGCCGTATCGCGCGGAGACGGACCTGGTGCCGCTCGCGCCGGTCGCCTCCACTCCGCATATCCTTATCGTCGCGCCCGATTTCCCGGCGAAGAGCGTGCAGGAGCTGATCGCGCGGGCGCGTGCCGAGCCCGGCAAGCTTGCCTTCGCGTCATCGGGCGTCGGCAACTCCGATCACCTGTGCGGCGAGCTTTTCAATCTGATGGCGGGCATCCAGGCGGTGCACGTGCCGTACAAGGGCGGCGCGCCGGCCGCCACCGATCTCATGGCCGGGCGAATCGCGTATTACTTCGCCGGCATGCCGGTCGGCCTGCCGCTCTCCAAGTCGGGCCGCGCGCGCGCGCTCGGCGTGACCAGCAAGCAGCGCTTCATCAACGCGCCGGAGGTGCCGACGATCGCCGAGCAAGGCCTGCCCGAATACGAGGCGACGCTGTGGCAGGGATTCTTCGCGCCGGGAACGATCGCTCCCGAGCTTGGCGCACGCATCGCACGCGACATCCAGCACGTCCTGTCGTTGCCGGCCACGCGCGAGAAGCTGCAAGGCGCCGGCGCCAGCCCGTTCGAGGACAACCAGGCCAACTTCAAACGCTACTTTCTCGCCGAAATCGAGAAGTGGCGCGGCGTCGTGAAAAAGGCAAACCTGAAGCTGGAATAAGGCTCGGGGTACTGCGCCTGCGCAGCGCGACCCCGAGCAGAACTGCCAGAGTTACGTACTTCAAATCCTCATCAGGGCTGGATCTGCGCCCGTACCTCGCCGCCCTTGTGCTGGTTGCTGTGGACGTTGACGTACATTTCGCCGGCCTTGTAGGCGTTCATCTGCTCGGACGTGAGCTTGCGGTCCGCGGGCACGCTGTAGGTATCGCCGTTCTTGGTGAGCGGAACCGTCACCGGACCGTTCCTGCCGCGCGCGCCGGTATGGATGTGCGCCATGGTGCCGGGGACGCCCTGGGTCGTGACGCTGCCGGTGATCGTGCCGTCCGCGGCGACGCGGAAGGCGCCGCTGCCGGAGCCCGAGGTGCTGACCGGCGGCACTTCCTCCGCGCCAGTGAGATTGACCTTCGTGGCGCCGCTGCCGGGCATCCAGTCGGGCATCACATTCTGAACGCTCGCGCATGCAGCGAGCGCGACCGTGGCCAGGACTGCCAACAGCGTCTTGATGTTGCTTTTCATCATGAGTCCTCCTCTAGGTGACATGAACAAAACACTGGGGCGGCTAAAATATTCCGCATGCCCAAGATCGCCGCCTCGACCGCGCTGTCGCGATTGCGCATTCTAGACCTGTCCCGCGTACGTGCGGGTCCTACCTGCGTAAAGCAGTTCGCAGATTTCGGCGCGGACGTGATCAAGATCGAATCGCCCCCCGGGGTGGATCCGAATGAAGCCATGGGCGGGCCGCGCGACGGTCCCGACATGCAGAACCTGCATCGCAACAAGCGCGCCATGACGCTGAACCTGAAGCTGCCCGAGGCGCGCGAAGTCTTGGCGCGGTTGGTAAAAACGGCGGACGTGGTGGTCGAGAATTACCGCCCGGACGTGAAAGACCGCCTGGGAATCGACTATCAGTCGCTCGAGAAGATCAACCCGCGCATCATCCTCGCCAGCATCTCCGGCTTCGGGCAGGACGGGCCGTACCGCGACCGGCCGGGATTCGATCAGATCGCCCAGGGCATGAGCGGGCTGATGTCGGTCACCGGGCTGCCCGGGCAGGGGCCGGTGCGCACCGGCGCCGCGATCGCCGACATGGCGGCCGGGCTCTTCGCTGCGCTCGGCATCATGACCGCGCTGCTCGAGCGCGAAGCCTCGGGCCGTGGCCAGTGGGTGCAATCCTCGCTGCTGCAAGCGGGGATCGCGCTGCTGGATTTCCAGGCGGCGCGCTACGTGATGAAGGGCGAGGTGGCGCCGCAGGTCGGCAACGACCACCCGACCAGCATGCCGACCTCGGCCTACAAGACTGCCGACGGCTACATCAACGTTGCAGCTTCCGGCGAAGGCATGTGGAAACGCCTCTGCAACGTGATCGGCCGCGAAGACCTGATCGGACGCGACGAATTCAAGGGTAATGAACGGCGCGCGCAAAACCGCGCCCGCTTGAACGCGGTCCTCAATGAAAGCTTTGCGGCCCGCTCGAGCGAGGAGTGGGTGGCCGAGCTCAACCGCAGCGGGGTTCCCTGCGGACCGATCTACAGCGTCGACCAGGTGTTCGCCGATCCGCAAGTACAGCACCTCGGTGTCGCCGCCGAAGTCGACCATCCGAAGCTCGGCCGCTTCAAGGTGCTGAGCCAGGCGGTGAAGCTCTCGCGCACGCCGGCAACGGTGAAGACGGCGACCCCCGAGCTCGGCCAGCATACCGACGAGATCCTGAAGGAACTGAACTACCAGGAACACGAGATCGCGCGCCTGCGCGAGCGAGGAGTGGTCTGATGACTGAACGGATTATCGCGAAGAAGGACGGCGCCGTCGGCTGGCTGATCTTCAATAATCCCGAGCGCCGCAACGCCGTCTCGGTCGACATGTGGGAGGCGATCCCGCAGGTGCTCGACCGCTACGACGCCGATGCGGAGGTCCGCGTGGTGGTGCTCGCCGGCGCAGGCGACAAGGCCTTCGTCTCGGGCGCCGACATCTCGCAATTCGAGAACCAGCGCTCCAGCCAAGAGGCGGTGCAGCGCTACGAGGAAATCGCCGAAGCCGCGCAGGCGCGACTGCAAACGCTGGACAAGCCGGTGCTCGCGATGATCCGCGGCTATTGCCTCGGCGCCGGCGTCAACATCGCCAACGTGTGCGACCTGAGGATCGCCGGCGACGACGCGCGCTTCGGCATCCCGGCGGCAAAGATGGGCCTCGGCTACCGCGCCTCCTCCATGAAGAGCCTGGTGGACACCGTCGGCGCGGCTTACGCGCGCGAGATCATGATCACCGGGCGGCAGTTCAGCGCCCAGGAGGCGAAGGACATGGGACTCGTGCACCATGTCGTTGCGGTTTCAGATCTGCAACGCTTCACCAAGGACTACTGCGAGCAGATCGCGGCCAACGCGCCGCTCACCCTGCGCGCGGCGAAGCGCATCATCCGCGAGCTGCTGAAGCGGGACTTCGACGCTTCGCTTTGCAAGTCCTGGGTCAAGGAATGCTTCGAAAGCGAGGACTATGCCGAGGGAAGGCGCGCCTTCATGGAGAAGAGAAAGGCCGTATTCAAGGGAAAATGATATGAGGCTGATTTGCGCTTTCTTCGCGTTCGCATTTGCCGCGAGCGCATTCGCACAGGCGAGCTTTCCGAACAAGCCGGTGACGATGGTGGTGGGCTTCGAGCCGGGCGGCGGCACCGACACCGTGGCGCGCATCGTCGCCAAGACGCTGGGCGAAAACCTCGGTCAGCAGGTGCTGGTCGAGAACCGCGCCGGCGCCGGCGGCAACATCGCGGTCGATTACGTGGCGAAGGCAAATCCCGATGGGTACACCATCGTGCTCGCGAATGTGGGCGCGCTGGCAGTCAATCCACACCTGATCAAGGTGCCCTACGATCCGCTGCGCGATCTAACCCCCATCACGATGGCCTCGGTGTTCTCGAACGTGCTCGTGGTGCAGCCCTCGCTAGGCGTGAACTCGCTCGCGGATTATGTGAAGCGCGCCCGCGAGAAACCGGGCACGGTGACCTACGCGTCCTCGGGCATCGGCGGCGCCGGCCACCTTTCGGGCGAGCTCCTGAGGCTGATGGCCAACATCGATATCGTTCACGTCCCGTACAAGGGCGGCGGCCCCGCCATGCAGGGTTTTCTCGGCGGCCAGGTGGAGTCGTTTTTCGCCACGCCGACCTCGTCCATGGCGCAGATCAAGGCCGGCAGGGCACGTGCGATCGCGACGACCGGGTCGAAGCGCGCCGCGTTGATGCCTGAGGTCCCGACGGTCGCCGAGTCCGGCTATCCCGGCTACGAGGCGCTCAACTGGTATGCCTATCTCGGTCCGGCGAGAATGCCGAAGGACCTCGTCGATCGGCTCAACCGCGAGCTCGTCAAGGTCCTCGGCACCCCTGAAGTGATCGGCCTGCTCGAAAGGCAGGGCGTCGAGCCGCAGCCCGGCACGCCCGAGGAGCTTGCGCGCTACATCGAGCGGGAATACCAGACCTGGGGAAAGGTCGTCAAAGAGGCCGGTATCAAGGCCCAGTGAGACGCAACGTACGGCATTACTCGAAGATGCTGACGCCCCAGGGCGTCTTGCCGACCGGGATGTCCTTGATGCGGGCGTTCTTCGCGGTGTCGATGACCGATATGCTGTCCGATCTGCCGTTCGCGACGTAGAGCTTCGCGCCGTCGCGGGTCAGCGCCATGTTCCACGGCCGCTGGCCGACCGGGATCGTCGCGACGACCTGGTCGGCGGCGGTGTCGATCACCATCACGCTGGCGTCGCCGCCATTGGTCAGGTACAGGCGCTTGCCGTCCGGGTGCATCGCCAGGCCGTTGGAGCGCGGCCCCGCCTTGATGGTGCGCAGGATCTTGTGCTGGCGCGCGTCGAGCACGTAGACGGTGTCGGCCCTTTCGCAGGCGACGTACGCCTTGGCGCCGTCCGGCGTGAAGGCGATGCCGCGCGGCCGGTTTCCCACCTTGAGCTGCGCGACGAGCTTGCGCGCCGCGACGTCGATGACCTCGAGCTTGTCGTCCTCCTCGGCGCTGACGTAGACGAAGCGCCCGTCGGGCGAGAACACGGCGTGCTCCGGGTTGTCGCCCAGGATCTTGACTCGAAAGGCTACGGTATCGCTCGTGGTATCGATGAACGCCACGCTGTGGGTGAGCTCGACCGCAGCGGCGATGAGCCTGCCGTCGGGCGAGATGTAGACGCCCTCGGGCGACTCGCCGAGGTCGATCTTCTTCGCCACGGCGCGCTTGTCGAGGTCGATCACCAGCAGCGCGTTGTTCGGCTGGTCCGACACGTACGCCAGCTTGCGCGAGGCGTGGATCGCCATGCCGCGCGGCTTGCCGCCGGTCTTGATCTCGCCGACGACCTCGTCGCGCGCCGTGTCGATCAGCGAGATCGTGCCGCCGTTCTCGTTGCCCACCAGCGCGAGCCCGGCCCAGCCCGGTACTGGCGCAAGCGTGAAGATCAGAAGCCAGGTCCTAAAGACGCTCGTCATCGGCTGTCTCCTTGATGGATCAGAGCACGCTGAAATTGCGCATCATCATGCCGTCCTCGTGCTCAAGATTGTGGCAGTGGAACATGAAGCGCTGGGCACCGCGGAACGCGGCGTCCTGCGGCAGCGTGAAGTCCATCGCCAGCCATACCGTCTCGTTCGGCCACAGCAGCACGGTGTCCTTCACGCCGAGGTCAGTCGGGAAGCGTCCGCCAGGCTCGGTCGCGAGCCGGCGCGCGCCGCCGTAGGTTCCCTGCCTGCGCAGCACCCGGAAGCCGAAGCCGTGCAGGTGCATGGGATGGGGCATCGAGATCGGGCTGTTCTTGATTTCCCAGACTTCGCGCGTGCCGCGCGCCACGCTGAACGCGATCTCGTCAGCCCGGTACGGGGTCTGGTCGATCAGGAACCCCGCGCGTTCGTCGAAGTCGAGCCGCATCCGCCGCGTCGCCGCCTCCGCTCCAGCGGCGGCCTGCGCGAGCGCCGACAACCGCGAGGGCAGCGGCGATATAGTGCGCGCGGGCGGCCCCTCGACGCGCAACGCGAAAAGCGGCAGCCCGGCGCCGTCCGCCAATCGATCCTCCGCGGCGCCGCCGGAAGTGCTTTCACAGACCGTCTCGGCCGCGAGCGGTGCATAGCGCTCGCGCGCAGGATGGCGGTGGCGCGGCGCCGCGCCTTGCGTGTGATGGCGCGGGTCGAACTCGAGGCTCACCGCCTCGAGCGCGCGCCGCCCGGCGAGATCGATACCGATGTCGACGCGCTCGCCGGTGTAGAGAAACACGCGCTCGAGCTCCCGGGGCGCGGCGAGAAGGCCGCCGTCCGTGCCGAGCAGGTGGAACGTGACCAAGGTTTCACCATCACGGAAAGCAACCAGTAGCCCGCGCGCATTGCACGCGTTGAGGATCTGCAGCCGCACCCATCCGGGGGCGACGACCCACCGCGTATCGAGCTGGCCGTTCACGAGCGCGCGGTTGCCGAGCCAGCCGTGCAGGCAGTCCTCCACGGTCGGTGCGTACGGGCGCATCGCGCCGCCGACGACGCGAGCATCAGCGACGGCGAGCGCGAGCCGATTTCCCGGCGCGAGGGCGAGCGCCGCATCGAGCGCGTCGTCGTCCTCGTCAGTCACCACCAGCAGGCCGGTGAGTCCGGCATGGACCTGCTCGGCGGTGAAGCCGTGCGGATGGGGATGAAACCAGTACAGCCCCGAGCGGTTCTTCACCTCGAAGCGCACGTGTTTGCGCGCGCCCGGAGCGATCGGATCGAAGCCGGCGCCGTCCGCCGCTTCCGGTAACGTCAGTCCGTGGAAATGGACGGTGGTGGGCTGCGGGAGCGCGTTCTCGATCACGGCATCGAAGCTTTCGCCGCGGCGCGCAACCAGGATCGGCTGCAGGACCCGTCGCGTGCCCAGGTCCGCCGCGTAGCGGCAACGGCCGAGCAAGGGATCGGCGCGCTCGGCCACCAGGCGCCGCACGGCTGAGAGCGCGACGACGCGCTCCCCGGCCAGCGCGGCCGGCGGTGGCGCGGCGGCACTCTCTTTCAAGGGCACACCGCACGCTCCTGCGGCCGAAGCCAGCCCGGCACTGAGAAACCGGCGTCGATTCATTCCGAGCGGCGCGCGAGCACGCGGATCATCGGTTCGTAGGCGGACTCCTGCGAGAAGCGCCAGCTCGCGACGGCGACCGCGGCTGCCGTGGCGCCTGCGAGCACGACGAGGTCGAGTCCGAGGGCGAAATCCGCGCTTTGCGCGTGCGGCAGCAGCGCGTGCTTGAGCAGGTCGACGCCGTAGGTGTAGGGGTTTGCCGTGGCGAACCAGTTGAGGACCGGCGGCAGATCGCGCACCGGGTAGAGCGATCCGCTGAGGAAAAACACCGGAAAGATCACAAAATTCATGATCCCTGCGAAATTGTCCAGGGTGCGCGAGAACGATGCAGCCACCATTCCGATCCCGGCGCAGGCGAGCGAAGTCGCGAGCAGCGCGAGCGCGAGGAGTCCCCACTCGGTGCCGCGCCCGGCATGACCCAGCGCCACGAGCAGCACGAGCAGAAGGATCGCTTGCAGCATCGCGGCCGCGGCAGCCGAGACCACCTTCGCGATCACGATCCAGGCGTGCGGCATGGGCGCGATGACCATCATGCGCATCACGCCGGATTCCTTGTCGTACACGGTGCTCAGCGCGGCGAGCATCGCACCGAACAGCATCGTCATGCCGAGCACGCCGGGCACGAGAAAACTCTTGTAGTCCACGCCGCGCGTCTCGCCGAGGAGCGCACCGAAACCGGCGCCGATCACGAACAGCCAGATCAGCGGCCGCACCATCGCAGCCACGAGCCTGGTTCGCTGCCGGAGCATGCGCAGCAGCTCTCGCTCGAGCACCGCATAGATCGGACGAAGGCGCGGACGCACGCGCATCAGCTCAGGTCCTTTCCGTCGGCGACCCAGAGAAACACGTCGTTCAAATTCGGACGCCTGACGCGCCAGGCCGAGGCTCTCGTTCCCACCTCCGCCTGCAGCCGGGCGATCGCCCCGACGTCCTCGTCGGGACATCGGAAGTACGCCACGTCGCCGTCGCGCAATCCGGCGCCGAGCCTCGCCTCGAGCGCCGCGGCGAGGCCGTCGAGATCGGGCCCCTCGACTTCCAGGATGTGCCGGCCCAGCCGCTCCACCCAAGCGCGGGGGGCGCCGGATTCCACGAGCCGGCCTTTGCGGATGAACGCGACGCGATCGCAGCCGTCCGCCTCTTCCAGGTAATGTGTGGTGAGGAGCACCGTCATCCCGGTCCTGGCGCGCAGCCGCTCGATGAAGCGCCAGATGCGGCGGCGGTTCGGCAGGTCGAGCCCGATCGTCGGCTCGTCGAGGAACAGGATGCGGGGCTCGTGTAGAACGCCGCGAACGATATCGAGCGCGCGGCGCATTCCGCCCGACAGGGCCGCGACCGGCCGGTCGCGCTGGTCCGCGAGATCGAAGAGTTCCAGCAATTCCCTCTGCCGCTCCCCGATCACCCGCAGCGGAAGATCGTAGAGCAGGCCGGCGAAACGCAGGTTCTCGGTGACGCTGAGCGTGCGGTCGAGCGCGGATTCCTGGAACACCAGGCCGATCGCCGCGCGCACGCTCACCGGTTCGCGGGTAACGTCGAAGCCGGCGACCACCGCCGTTCCGGCGCTCGGCCGGATCAGCGTCGCGAGCATGTGAAGGGTGGTCGTCTTGCCCGAGCCGTTCGGTCCCAGGAGGCCGAAGAACTCCCCCGACGCGATCTCGAGGTCTAGGCCGTCGACGGCGATGAGATCGCCGTAGCGCTTTCCGAGGCCGGTGGCGCGGACCGCTGCGCGCGTGTCGACGCCGATAGCCTGAGGGGCGTTCATGCGGCAGGGACTTTCACGCTAGTGCGCGACAGCGCGCGCGAGTTCTTGTCGTCGCGGTAAAGCAGGACAGGCTTCGTCTCGACGCCGGCCTGCTGCGCGCGTTCGACGGCCTGCATGATGAGCGCGTGCTGCGGCGACTTGTCGCACACCGGGTCGGCATTGGCCGGATCGCCTGTGAGCAGGTAGGCCTGGCAGCGGCAGCCGCCATAGTCCTTCGCCTTCTCCGGGCAACTGCGACAAGGCTCCTTCATCCACTCGTCGCCTCGGTATCTGTTGAAGGCGGGCGAGTCATGCCAGATCCAGCGCAGGTCGTGGTCGCGCACGTTGGGGAAGTCCATTCCCGGCAGCATGCGCGCCTCGTGGCAGGGGAGCGCTACGCCATCCGCGGCCAAGTTGAGAAACACCGAGCCCCATCCGTTCATGCAGGCCTTGGGCCGGTTCTCGTGGTAATCGGGCACGACGAAGTAGATCTTCATCTTGTTCCCGATGCGCTCGCGGAACCTGTTGGTGACGGCTTCCGCGCGCTGCACTTGCTCGCGGCTCGGCAGCAGCCGGTCGCGATTGAGGTAGGCCCAGCCGTAGTACTGCGTATTCGCCAGCTCGACGTACTCGGCTTCGAGCTCGGCCGCCAGCTCGAGAATCTGCTCGACATGGTCGATGTTGAGGCGGTGCAACACGACGTTGAGCACCATCGGATAGTCGTATTGCTTGACCAGCCTGGCGACCCGCCGTTTGAGATCGAAGGTGCGCGTGCTCGACAGGAAGTCGTTCATTTCGCGCGTCGAGTCCTGGAACGACACCTGGATATGGTCGAGCCCGCCTTCCTTGAACGCTGCGATGCGCCGTTCGTTCAGCCCGACGCCCGAGGTGATGAGATTCGAGTAGTAGCCTAGCCTGCGCGCCTCGGCGACCAGCACTTCCAGGTCATCGCGCATCAGCGGCTCGCCGCCCGAGAACCCGAGCTGGGTGGCGCCGAGGCTGCGGCCCTGGCGCAGCACGCGCAGCCAGTCCTCGGTAGCGAGCTCCTCCCCGTAGGCCGTGTAGTCGACCGGGTTCGAGCAGTACACGCAGTGCAGCGGGCACCGGTAGGTGAGCTCTGCAAGCAGCCAGAGCGGCGGGCTAGGTTGGCCTGGCACGGATCCACCCCTTCTCATGAGCATGCGCGAGAAACTCGGTCACGTCCTGGCGCAGGTCGGCGCCGGGAAACGCCCGCTCCAGGTCGCCGACGATCGCCGATATGGGTGACGCGCCGTCGACGCGCTTGAGGATTTCGCCAGCGCTCGCCCCGAGCTTGACCATGCCTTCGGGATAGAGCAGCACGTAAGCCTGCTGCGCGGGCTCCCACTGAAAGCGGTAGCGCCGTTCGAGCTCGAGCACCGTGTCTTCGTCGAGCGCCATCGGCTTCATCCCTTGCGCTCCTCGCCGACGCCGTAGGCGAGCTGCATCGCGTCCAGCATCGTCCAGAGCACGTCCAGCTTGAATTGCAGGATGTCCAGCGCGCGCTCCTGCTCGCCGCGCGTGCGGAAATGCTCGAGCGTCACCCTGAGCCCGTGCTCGACGTCGCGGCGCGCTTCGGAAAGGCGCTTGCGAAAGTACGCGTAGCCGGAGGCCTCGATCCAGGGATAGTGCTGCGGCCAGTTGGCGAGCCGTTCCTTGTGAATATCCGGCGCGAACAGCTCGGTCAGGGACGAGCACACGGCTTCCTGCCAGGGCGCGCGGCGCGCGAAGTTGACGTACGCGTCGACGGCAAAACGCACGCCGGGCAGCACATGCTTGAGCGAGACGACGTCCTCGCGCTCCAGGCCCACGGCCTCGCCCAGACGCAGCCACGCCTCGATGCCGCCCTCATCGCCTTGCGCGCCGTCGTGGTCGAGGATGCGCTTGATCCACTGCCGGCGGTGCTCGCGGTCCGGCATGTTGGCCAGCACGGCCGCATCCTTGATGGGAATGCTGATCTGGTAATAGAAGCGGTTGCAGACCCAGCCTCGTACCTGTGCCTGCGTGCACCTGCCGCCGTTCATGGCGACGTGGAAGGGATGGTAGATGTGGTAGCGGGCCCCCTTGGCGCGCAGCTCGCCCTCGAATTCCTCCCTGCTCCATGGCAGCTTCTCGGCGGCGCCCATCGTGTCTCCCGATCAGAGCTCGACTTCCATGCCGTCGTAGGCGACCTCGATCGCGGCGGCGTTCAGCGCGCCCCGCTCGGCGGAGCTCTCGTCGAGAATGGGATTGGTGTTGTTGATGTGAATCAGGATCTTGCGCAGGGCGTGCAGCGGTTTCAGCACCTCGATCATGCCTCCGGATCCCGTTTGCGGCAGGTGCCCCATGTCCCGCGCTCGCTGGGTCGAGACCCCGAGCCGGATCAGCTCATCGTCGGTCCAGAACGTACCGTCCAACATCAGGCAGTCGGCTTCGGCGAGAAAGGGCTTCAGATGCGGCTCGATCTCACCGAGTCCGGGCGCATAGAAAAACACCTTGCCGTTGCGCCGGTCGACGATGCGCACGCCGATGTTGTCGCCTTCGCGCGGATGCTCCCGGTGCGCGGAATAGGGCGGCGCCTTGCTCTTGAGCGGGACCGCCGTGAAGGACAGGCCCTCCGCGCCGAGCACCGAAAACGTCCGGGCCGGGTCCGCCGCAATCGGATGCCAGTCGACGCCGCAGTAATGCTCGAGGATGTGAAACAGCGGATTACCGGTCGTCAGGTCCTCGCGGACCCTGTCGGTGCAGTAGACCGCGAGCCGGGCGCCTTCGCGCAGCATCAACAACCCGGTGGTGTGGTCGATCTGCGCGTCGATCAGAACGACCGCGCGAACCGCGGTGTCGCGGATCGAGCGTGCGGGCTGCAGCTGTGGAAACGCCCGAAACTGCGCGAGCAGGTCGGGCGAGGCGTTGAACAGCACCCAGTCCGTCGGACCGGCCGAGACGACGATCGACGACTGCGTGCGTGCGCGCGCGCGAATCGTGCCTTTGCGCACGCCGTCGCAGTTCGGACAGTTACAGTTCCATTGCGGGAACCCGCCGCCCGCCGCGGAGCCGAGCACTCGGATATGCATAGTCGCGCGGCCTCAAAAGACGAAGGCCCCTCATCGGGGCCTTCGTCGGGCGCCGGCCGCGGTCAGCGGTTGGCGATATACATCGTCACCTCGAAGCCGAAACGCATCTCGGTGTACTCAGGCTTGATCCACATGCTTACCTCCTTGTTCGCAGGTATTGTCGAGAAACCGGGGCCCGGCGCCCACCGCGAAATCAGCGAATCTGGCTCATGATTTTCATGAGATCGCGGCCGATAATGAGCCGATTTGAAAACTGCTGAACCAGCCCTCTATCCCCCGCTGGAGCCTTTTGCGGCGCAGCGACTGCCGGTCGGCGGCCGGCACGCCATCCATTTCGAGCAATGCGGCAATCCGCGCGGGTTCCCCGCGCTGTTTCTGCACGGCGGTCCGGGCAGCCACACGCGCGCGCCGCATCGACGGTTCTTCGATCCGCAGTTCTATCGCGTCGTGCTGTTCGATCAGCGCGGCTGTGGAAGATCGACCCCGCTCGGCTGCACCGAGGAGAACACCACCCGGCACCTGGTCGAGGACATCGAGGCGCTGCGAAGTCATCTCGCGCTCGAGCGCGTGATGCTGTTCGGCGGCTCCTGGGGCGCCACCCTCGCGCTGACCTATGCCACGGCTCATCCGAAGCGCGTCGCGGGAATGGTGCTGCGCGGGGTCTTTTTCGGCAGCCGCGGCGAGGTCGATTGGTATCTCGGCGGGCTGCGCAGCTTCGTGCCGGAGGCGTGGCAGACGCTGGCACAGGGCGCGGGCGGTGACCTGCTCGCGCGCTATCATGCGCTGGTGAACCAGCACGATGAGCGCACTGCGCTCGCCGCCGCACAGCGCTGGGTCGGCTATGAAGAGGCGGTCATGAGCCTGGGTGCGGCACAGACGGCGACGGGCACGGCGCAGGATCCGGCCGCCGCTCTGGCGCGTGCACGCGTTCAGCTCCACTACCTCGTGCACGACTGCTTTCTCGAGCCGGGAGAGCTGGCGTCGGGCTTGCCGCGCCTCGCGGACGTGCCGGCACTGATCGTTCAGGGCAGGCTCGACATGGTCTGCCCGCCGCGCGCGGCGTTCGAGCTGGCCCGCCTGTTGCCGCGCGGCGAGCTGCGCCTCGTCGAGCGCGGCGGCCATTCCGCCTCGGAGCCGGACCTGGCGCAAGCGCTGCGCTGCGCCGCGGACGACATGCGCGGGCGCCTGTAGAGCGCCCCGGGTGCGATGAGCCTGCGCGCTCGCATCAACCTCGTGATCACGCTCGTGATCGTGCTGTTCACGATCGCGACGGCGCAGACCATCGTGCACGACATGCGCAGCTCGATCCGCGAGGAAATCGAATCGGCAACGCGGATCGCGGTTCAGCTTATCGAAACCGTCGTCGCGGGCGTCTATCGCGAGCCCGGCCCCGCAGAGCGTAACGAGGCGCTGCTCGAGTTCTTGCGGCGCGTGGGCCGGGTGCGCGGCAACGAAATCCGCTTCTATGACGCGAACGGTGTGCTGCGCTACCAGTCCCCCCCTTCGTCCTACCGGGCCGGGAGCTGGGCGCCGCAGTGGTTCGCCCGGCTGATGGAACCTGGCATCAAAGCGTCGCGGCTGGACCTGCCGGGCGGCGCGATCGTCGTGACGCCCGACCCCTCCCGTTCCATTCTCGAGGCCTGGGAGGACCTGAAGGGTTTCGCTTGGCTGGCGCTCGGGCTCCTGGTCTTGACGAACGTCGCGGTCTTCTGGTTCCTCGATCGTTCGCTCAAGCCGCTCCCGCAGATCCTGGACGGGCTTTCGGAGATGGCGCGCGGCCGGTTCCAGGTCCGGCTGCCGGAGTTCCGGCTCGCCGAGTTCGCGTCGATTAGCCATGGCTTCAATCGCATGGCGCAGGCGCTCGAGGAAAGCCTCGCGCAGAACCGGCAGCTCGCGCTGGTGGCGCAACAGTCGAGCGACGCGATCGTGATCCGCGATCTGGCGGGACGGATCACGTTCTGCAACGCGGCTGCGGAGCGGCTGCTCGGGTACGCGGAGCGCGAGCTCGTCGGCAGCTCCGCGCTGCTGATCGCGCCCGCGGACCGGCATGACGAGCTGTGCGACAGCCTCGAGTCGGTCAAGCGGCGCGAGCGCGTGGAGCTGCCCGAGACGCAGCGCCTGACGAAGACGGGGCGGCTCGTGGACGTGGCCTTGTCGGCCGCGCCCCTCGTCGATCCGGCGAGCGACCGCGTGATCGCGGAAATCTGCAGCATGCGCGACATCACCGAGCATAAACGCATGCAGGCTGCCGAGCGGGAGCTCGAACAGAGTCGCAGTTTTACCGCGCTCGTGCAGTCGCGGCTCGAGGAGGAGCGCCGCGCGATCGCGCGCGAGCTACACGACGAGCTCGCCCAGTGCGTCACCGCGATCAAGACGATCGGCACGGCGATCGCCAACCGCGCGGGCGAATCCGCGCCGGAGATTCGCGACAACGCCAACAGCATCGTGTCGGTGGCCTCCCACATCTATGATGTCGTCCACGGCATCATCCGCAGGCTGCGGCCGAGCGGGCTCGACCATCTGGGCCTCGGCGAGACGCTGCGCGACGCGGCGTCCGCCTGGTCGCAGAGACACCCCGACGTGCGATGGGATCTCGCGCTCTCGGGCGAGCTGGAGGGGCTCGGCGAGGCGGTCAGCATCACCGTTTACCGGATCGTGCAGGAAGCTTTGACGAACGTGATCCGGCACGCCGAGGCGACGCGCGTGCAGATCTCGGTGTCGCGCGAGCGCGCGGCGTCCTCGGAAGATGCCGTGATCGTGTGCGTCCAGGACAACGGCAAAGGACTCGGGCAGGCGAGCGCGCGGGAGGACGGCCGATTCGGACTGGCGGGGATGCGCGAGCGCGTGCAGGCGTTCGGCGGCAGCTTCGCCATCTCGGATGCGCCCGGGCACGGCGTCACTGTGCGCGCCGTGCTCCCCGTGGCCGGCGCCGAGCGCGCGGCGCAGCTCGAGACTAGGGCGTGAGCAGCCCGGCGCGCATCGCCATGATCGCCAGTTCCGCCGAGTTGGACGCGCCGAGCTTCTGCTTGATGTTGTACAGATGGGTGCCGACGGTGCGGGGGCTGAGGGACATGACCGCGGCGATGTCCTGGACCGACTGTCCCCCCGCCAGCGCCAGGAACACCTTGAACTCCTTCTCGCTCAGGGTATCGAGCGGATCGCGCGTACCCGAGACCTGCTGGATCGCGAGCTGCTGCGCGATCTGCGGCTCGAGGAAGGTCTTGCCCTGGCACACCTGGCGGATCGCCTGGAGCAAGGCTTCGGCGGCGCTGCGCTTGGTCAGGTACCCGGCGGCCCCGGCCTTGAGCACGCGCCGCGCGTGCATCGCGTCCTCGTGCGCCGACAACGCGAGAATCCGCGCCGCGGGCTCCCTGGCGAGAACGCGGCGGATCGCCTCCAGGCCGCCGATGCCGGGCATCGAGATGTCCATCACCACGACGTCGGGTTTTGCCTCGTCGACGCGGCGCACCGCGTCCTCGCCGCTGTCCGCTTCGGCGACGACTCTCATGTCCGGCGATCCGTCGACCAGCAGCCTGAAGCCCATGCGCACCACGGCGTGGTCGTCGACCAGCATCACGCCGATCCGCGCCGTCGGCATCAGCAGGGTCCTTTCATAGCGGGAGAAAACGGGCGGTGATCATGCTAAGACAATGCTTTCCGCGGTACAAGTGCGACTGATCGCGCTGCTAACGCTCGCGGGGCTCGCGTGCGCCCAGGCGACGGCAGCGGAACCGAAGTCGCTCGCGCTCATGGACTTCGAGCTGATCGACGAGATGCGCTCATTCGCAAGCGAGCAGGCGCGCCGGGAGGTCGATCGGCGGGTCGTCCTGATCACGACCGAGCTGGCGAAAGAGCTGGAGAGCCGGGGCATGTATCGCGTGCTCGATCGCGCTCCCGCCGCGCAGCTCATCGAGCGGTTCAGGGCTTCCTACGAGCTGCGTGCCTGCAACGGCTGCGAGATCGATATCGGCAAAGCGCTCGGTGCCGAGCGCATCGCGCTGTGCTGGGTGCAAAAGGTGAGCAACCTGATCCTCAACATCAACATCGAAGTGCGCAGCGTGGCGACGGGTGAGACCGTATACGCCAAGTCGGTCGACATCCGCGGCAACACCGACGAGACGTGGCTGCGCGGCGTGCGCCGCCTGGTCGACAATATCCAGGAACGCAATCACCATTTGCGCTGAAAGGCCGTTTCAGCTTACGGTGTCGGGTCGCATTCACCCTGCCGCACTGCCTCGATGCGCTGGGCGAAAGTCATGTTCTTGCCGCCCATCTTGATCTCCAGAATACCCACGACGCGGCCCGGACCAGCATCCAACCGCGCAACTCCGGTCGCCACTTGCGGACTCGCGCAGACGAGAAGAAAGCGAATCGTGTCGCCGCGCCGGCTCTGGTCGCCCAGCTTGCAGCCCTCGAGCGACTGGTGGTGCAGGATTGGGAAAACGGAGGAGAGTTCGTGACCGCGCAAACAGCGCCGCTCCCGGGTCGTGGCGTACCGCAAGTTCTCCTCGAGATGAGGCATTGCGATCTGGGCAATGATCTCATAGGTGCCCGGCTCGACGGCTTCGCCCGATGCCCATGCAACTGTGCAGAGCAATGAGGCTGCCACGCTCAGAGCAATGCGCGAGCGATGCGCAAGCCGAAAAGAGGTGAGCAAAACGGAAGGACGTTGCCATAGTGGGGTCATTGGGTGCAAGATTATCACCGCGTGACTTGCCCCGGGCTCCATGCGCCCTTTCCAAAGAGGAGGAGAAATCACCATGGCTAGCGTCAAGATACATCCGGCGGTCGATGGAGGACTGAAGGCCGCGGCGAAGAATTTTGCAGGCGGGACGCTGTCTTGCAACTGCTCGCAGAACAGGGTCGAGATAGCCATCAAGGGGCAGTCCGCACACAATCACGTGTGCGGTTGCACCAAGTGCTGGAAACCGAAAGGGGCGCTGTTCTCGCAGGTCGCCGTCGTAGGGCGCGACAACCTCAGCGTCAAGGCGAACGGCAACAAGCTGGCGATTGTCGATCCCAAGGCGACGATTCAGCGGTATGCCTGCAAAGAGTGCGGCGTCCACATGTATGGCCGGATCGAGAACAGGGGCCATCCGCTCCACGGATTCGATTTCATTCACACCGAGCGCTCGAACGAAGCGGGCTGGTCGCCGCCTGAATTCGCGGCATTTGTTTCGTCGATCATCGAATCGGGCGCGAGCCCCGACAACATGGGCGCGGTCAGGGCGAGGTTGAGGGAACTCAAGCTCGAGCCTTACGATTGCCTGTCTCCGGCGCTGATGGATTTCATCGCGACGCAAACCGCCAAGGCCTCCGGCGCGCTGCGTGCGTGACGCAAATGCCCTGCTTTACAGATTGCGCGCGTGGAATCGCAGGTGATCCTCGATAAAGGTGGCGATGAAAAAGTAGCTGTGGTCGTAACCCGCTTGCAGGCGAAGGTCCAGGGGCACACCGGCTCGCCTGCAAGCTTCTTCTAACAGCTCAGGCTTGAGTTGGCTCTCCAGAAACTGGTCGTTGGTGCCCTGATCCACCAGAATCGCCGGCCCCTTCCATCCGCGGCTCTCGATCAGGGCGGTCGCGTCGTAGTCCCGCCAGAGGGCACGATCGGCTCCGAGATATCCCGTCAGCGCTTTTTCTCCCCAGGGGCAGCGCATCGGTGAGCAGATCGGGGCAAAAGCCGACACCGACTTGTAATAGCCGGGATTCTTGAGCGCGATGGTCAGCGCGCCGTGTCCGCCCATGGAATGGCCGAAGATGCCCGTGCGCGCGGCATCGATGGGGAACGTGGATTCAACCAGCCGCGACAATTCCTTCGTGACGTAGGAATACATGCGATAGCCTCGCGACCAGGGCGCTTGCGTGGCGTCCACGTAAAATCCTGCGCCCACGCCGAAATCGTAGCTCTCGTCTTCGCCGGGAATCTTCAGGCCGCGCGGGCTGGTATCCGGCACCACGATGGCCAAGCCCAGCTCAGCGGCGACGCGTTGCGCGCCTGCCTTGACGATGAAATTCTCTTCCGTGCAGGTGAGGCCGGAAAGCCAGTAGAGCACCGGCACTGCGTGGGCTTCAGCCTGCGGCGGAAGGAACACGCCGAAGCGCATGACGCACGCGGTTTCGCGCGCCTCGTGGCTGTAGACGCCCTGAACGCCACCGAAACATTTATTGCGGGAAACGGTGGTGGTCAGTAGACCACCACCGAGCGTATGGATTTGCCTTCGTGCATCAGGTCGAAGCCCTGGTTGATGTCGGCGAGCTTGAGCTTGTGCGTGATCAGGTCGTCGATGTTGATCTTGCCCTCCATGTACCAGTCGACGATTTTCGGCACGTCGCGCCGGCCCTTGGCGCCGCCGAACGCGGTGCCTTTCCATACGCGGCCGGTGACCAGCTGGAACGGGCGCGTCTTGATCTCCTGGCCCGCGCCCGCGACGCCGATGATCACCGACACGCCCCAGCCCTTGTGGCAGCACTCGAGCGCCTGGCGCATCACCTCGACGTTGCCGATGCATTCGAAGCTGTAGTCGGCGCCGCCCTTGGTCAGGTTCACCAGGTGCGCGACCAGGTCTTTGCCAGCTTCCTTCGGATCGACGAAATGCGTCATGCCAAACTTCTCGGCGAGCGCCTTGCGCGCCGGATTGGTATCCACGCCGACGATCATGTTTGCGCCGGCCAGCCGCGCACCCTGGACCACGTTGAGCCCGATACCGCCGAGACCGAACACCACGACGTTTGCGCCCGGCTCGACCTTGGCGGTGTTGATCACCGCGCCGATGCCGGTGGTCACGCCGCAGCCGATGTAGCACACCTTGTCGAACGGCGCATCCTCGCGGATCTTGGCCAGCGCGATTTCCGGCACCACCGTGTAGTTGGAAAAAGTCGAGGTGCCCATGTAGTGGAACAGTTTTTTGCCACCGAGCGAGAAGCGGCTGCTGCCGTCGGGCATCACGCCTTGCCCTTGCGTGACGCGTATCGCCTGGCACAGATTGGTCTTGCCGCTCAGGCAGTATTCGCACTGCCGGCATTCGGGGGTGTAGAGCGGAATGACGTGATCGCCTTTTTTCACGCTGGCGACCCCCGGCCCCAGCTCGACCACCACGCCTGCGCCCTCATGGCCGAGAATCGCCGGGAACAAGCCCTCGGGATCCGAGCCCGAGCGCGTGAATTCGTCGGTATGGCAGATGCCGGTCGCCTTGATCTCGACCAGCACTTCGCCGGCCTTCGGCCCCTGCAACTGCACGGTTTCTATGGCTAAAGGTGCGCCCGCCTTATGAGCGACCGCTGCGCGAACATCCATATATCACCCCCGTGAATTCCATGAGAATCGGGCGCGGCGTTTCATGCAGCGCGGATCGCCAACGAGACGCGCGTGATTGCCGTTCGGCTGCAGCTTCGCCCCCTCCTCGAACAAATTATGCCACGCAGCAAAGACGACGCATGCAGTCGACCCACCGCGTCGCGCCTGTCGGCGCAGCGCGCCTCGTGCTGGTAAAGTCCTGCGCGGTGGCCTAGCATATGGGAGGGTGATGCGTAAGCGCTCGCTTGCGCGGGTATCGTTGATGCGAGACTCTAAAGGGAGGCACAAATGATGCAAGTTATGAAGCGCAGGAAAATTTCGCTTGTCGTGGCAACCGCTCTCGCCGTGGGAGCCGGCGCCGCGCACGCGGAGATCGGTTTCAAGGCCGGCGCCTGGGACCTTTCGTTCTCGGGCAACGTGAACGGCTTTGCCACCTGGAATAGCTGTGACACTAAGGCGGTCGCCGTTAACGGAGGCCTCGCTTGCAATAGACCTAGTCCCGACGTTTCGAAAGAGCAGGCAATCGAGTCCGGGCTATTGCCGAGCGCGCTGGTCTTCGGGGCCAAGTCGCGCCAGTCGGACCTCGACATCGGCGTGACCGTCGGCTTCTACCCGGGGATTACCAGCTCCGCCACGGGCAAGCGAGGCATCGGCGCCTCCACGATCGACTTGCGGCAGAACTTCCTCACCTTCGGCGACAAGAGCTGGGGCACGGTCAAGGTCGGGCGCGATATCGGTATCTTCGCATCCGATGCGATCCTCGCCGACATGACGCTTCTCGGCGTGGGCTCGGGGGGTGCGTTCCTCGGCGGCAACACCACCCTCGGCCGCATCGGCGTAGGCTATATCTACACCGACTGGATTCCGCAGATCAGCTATTCCTCGCCGAAGTACGGCGGCTTCCAGTATTCAGCCGGCGTGTTCCAGGGCGTGGACGTTTTTCCGTTCTCTGGCGATCCGAGCAGCGCCTCGTTAACGGGGCACGAGCAGCCCGGTCTTCAGGCCAAGGCGAGCTACGAATGGACGGGACCCGTCGGCGGCAAGGCGTGGGTGGGCCTCATGAACCAACAAGTCAAGGCGCGCGTGGGCGATGCTGCGCCCACAGGCTCGAGCGTTACGGGCCAGGCATTCGATCTCGGCGTCAAAGTGAATGCCGGCGCCCTCGAAGGCGTGCTGTATGGCTACAGCGCCGATGGGGTCGGCACGACGGCGATCGGCTTCGACGCCGCGGCGTTCGCAGGCGGCACGGTGGCAAAGCGCAAGTCGAAGGGCGGGTATGCGCAGGCGACCTACAAGTTCGGGAAGTTCAAGCCGGGTATCAGTTACGGCGTGAGCAAACTTGACCTCGCGTCGAACGAATCGGCGGCAACGAGCCCCAACTTGGTGAAAGAGAACAAATCGCTGGTCTTGGGCATGTATTACAGCCTCACCCCAAGCCTCAATCTGGTGGCCGAGTATGTTCCGACCACGGCCAAGAACCAGACGGGGGGAGAGGTCAAGGACAAATTGATTGCCCTGGGCGCCATCCTCTTCTTTTGAAATGCGCCGGCGGTGGGCCGCGTTCGCGGCCCGCCGGTCGGACGGTAACAACGGCGCCGTTTTGGCGCCGTTTTTTTTGGCCTGACACCCCGCTCAGTGGGGGCTCAATGCAGCGGCTTTCTTGATCGGCAACTTGATGTGCAGCCGATGCATTTTCCGGTAGAGCGTGTTGCGGCCGACGCCGAGCTTGCGCGCGACGTGGCTGATGTTGCCATGCTCAAGATCCAGCTCCCGGAGCAACGCCTCGCGCTCCGCTCTTCCGAGAGCGTTGAGCGAGTCCGTCTCGGCAAGCGCAGCCCCGGGTTCGGCAGGCCGCGCGCCAAGGCAGTACTCGGACGGCAGGTCGGCCACGTCGAGCTTGTCGCCCGAACGCCGCGCAATCATGGCGCGCAGCGCGTTGCGCAGTTGCCGTATGTTCCCCCGCCATTGATGCGCGCAGAGTGCGTCGATCAACTCCTCGCTGAGCGAAACCGAAGGCGTGTCGGCGGTCTCCTGCGCGAAGACGTGTCGGATCAGCGCGCGCTTGTCGGTTCGTTCATCGAGCCGCGGCAGCGTCAGCACCAGCCCCTGCAGCCGATAGAAGAGGTCCTCGCGAAACTCGCCGCGGCGCATTTTCTCCTCCAGGCTGGAAGGCGTCGCAGCGACCAGGCGCAGGTCGACCTGGATCGGCGTTGCGCCGCCGGGCGCGATCACTTCGCGCTTCTCCAGCACATGGAGTAGCCGGGCCTGGAGCGCGCCTGGCAGCTCGCCGATCTCGTCCAGGAACAGCGTGCCGCCGTGGGCCTGCACCAGCTCGCTGTGCAGCAGCGCCTCCGGGATCGCGGCGCAGTTGACCGCGACGAAAGAGTGCTCGGCGCGCTCGCTCGAGGCGTGCAAGGCGCGCGCGAAAAGCTCCTTGCCGGTCCCGGTTCCTCCGATCAGCAGGATGGGGACATCACGCGAGGCGACGCGCTTCGCCGCCCGGATGTTGCGCGCCATCGACGCGTCGCCGAAGTTCAGCTCGTCGAGCGCGCTGCGGTTTGCGCTCGACCGCGAGGCGCTGTCGAGCGGCGCGGCGCGCGTTGCGCCGCTCACCCGCTGCGCCGACTCGGGTTCCTGCGCCACGGCGAAAAAACGCCCGCCGTGGCGCGCCTCGTAGATCGGCAACGGGTGAAACGATTTCCTGCGGCTGCGCCCGACCAGCGCCGGCAGTGAAATGTTGAACACGCGCTCGAGCGGCGCGTTGATCAGCTCCTCGACCCTCTTGCAGCCGAGCTGGAACAGCGCGTTGCGGTCCACCGCGGCGATGGCGCCGGCGAGATCGAGCGCGATGATCCCTTCGCTCCACGTTCCCACGAGCTCCGGCCGGCTGTGGAAGCGCACCACGAAGGCGTCGCGGAAGCGGTGCAGGAACAGGCGGTTTTCGATCATCTGCGCCGACATGTTCACCAGCACCAGCGTGTGCTGCTGCGCGCGGTCCGACTCGCCGGAGGCGTCCAGCACCGCGACCAGCTCGCCGCGATGATTGAAAATGGGTGCGGCGCAGCACGTCAGTCCGGTGTTGCGGGCGAGGAAGTGCTGGTCCCGGTGCACGATCAGGGGCTCGCGTTCGAGCAGGCAGGTTCCCATGCCGTTGGTGCCGCCGTAGCGCTCGCTCCACACGGCACCCGGCACCAGCCCGGCGCGCGACGCCGCGCCCTTGAAGCTCGGATCGCCGTAGTAGGAAAGCAGGACGCCGTCGCGGTCAGTGAGGATGATCGAGTGGCCGGAGCCGGCGAGCTGCCGGTACAGGTGCGTCATCTCGGCGTCGGCGAAAGAGACCAGCTCGAGGCTCTGCTCCTTGCGGACCATGAGCTCCTGGCGCGATACGACTACCGGCTGCGCATTCGACTGCGGGTCAAGGCCGTACTCGTCGAGACAGCGCAGCCAGGAGCGCTTGACGTGCTCAGGCGGGCCCGCGTCGTCCGATGTGCCGCGAATGACGGAGTAGACAAGACGCGCGTGATTGCCGTTCGATTGCAGCGTAGGCCCCTCCTCGCCAAATTATGCCACGCTGCGTGCTAGCATCGGAGGTCGCTTACGCGGGCGGCAGGACGAAAGAGAACGCATGCAGACGACCCACTATGTCGCGCTTGCCTTGGCAGTGTCGGCGGCGGGTGCCCCGGCACAGGCCGCAGCCGTGCATGACTATCCCACCGTCGACCGGGTCGAGTTCGTCCTCGAGTGCATGCAAAGGAACGCCGGAAAGCAGGAGTTCCTCTACAAGTGCGCATGCGTGATCGACGAGATTGCGCAACAGTTGACCTACGACGATTTCGTGGAAGCCTCCACGGCGGCGCGCTTCCAGAGCCTCGGCGGCGAGCGCGGCGGCGTGTTCCGCGATCCGCCGAAGACGCGAGACACCGCCAAGCGTTACATGCAACTCCAAAGCGACGCGATGAAGCGCTGCGCCGTGCAGCGCTAGCCCGGATTTGTGGCAGCGCAGCGAAGCCATCGCGACTCCCAGTTTTGATGCAGCGAGGATCCTGACTGTTCGGTTTTGGAACAGTAGCGGCGCCCTTTTTCAAGAGGTGCATGTTATTTTTTTGGCGCGGGTATAGGTATATAGTGCCGAGAGGCGATGCGCGCCTCGCGCTGAGTCTTTCATCGAGGAGGATGACATGGTAGTGAGAAGCACGTGCAGGTGGGGCGTTTTGTTCGGTCTCGCCGCTCTCCCGGGGCTCGTCCTCGCCAATGAGGAGGTCATCAAGCTTACTCAGAACTCCAAGAACTGGGCGATGCAGGCGGGCAACATGCAGAACCACCGCTACAGCTCGCTCAAGCAGATCAGCAAGGACAACGTCAAGAACCTTCGCGTCGCGTGGACGTTCTCGACCGGTGTCCTGCGCGGCCACGAGGGCGGTCCGCTGGTGATCGGCGACATGCTGTACATCCATAGCCCGTTTCCCAACAAAGTCTTCGCGATCAGTCTCGCCGATCAGACGATCAAGTGGAAGTACGAGCCGAAGCAGGACCCGACGGTGATCCCCGTAATGTGCTGCGATACGGTGAACCGCGGTCTCGCCTACGCCGACGGCAAGATCTTCCTGCAGCAAGCCGACACCAACCTGGTCGCGCTCGACGCCAACACCGGCAAGGAGGTGTGGAAGGTCAAGAACGGGGATCCCAAGAAGGGTGAAACCAACACCAACGCCCCGCACATCTTCAAGGACAAGGTGATCACCGGCATTTCCGGCGGCGAGTTCGGCGTGCGCGGCTATGTCGCGGCCTACGACATCAAGACCGGCAGGCAGCTCTGGAAGGCCTACAGCACCGGGCCGGACGCCGAGATGCTGATGGATCCGGACAGGACGATGACCTGGACCGACGGCAGGATGGCGCCGGTCGGCAGGGACTCGTCGCTGAAGAGCTGGCAGGGCGATCAGTGGAAGATCGGCGGCGGTACCACGTGGGGCTGGTACAGCTACGACCCGAAGCTCAACTTGATGTACTACGGCTCCGGCAATCCCAGCACCTGGAACCCAGCGCAACGCCCCGGCGACAACAAGTGGTCGATGACGATCTGGGCGCGCGACGTCGACACCGGTCAGGCGAAGTGGGTGTACCAGATGACGCCGCACGACGAGTGGGATTTCGACGGCGTCAACGAGATGATCCTTGCCAACGGCATCGACGTGAAAGGCACGCCGCGCAACGTGGTGGTGCACTTCGACCGCAACGGCTTCGGTTACACGCTGGATCGCGCCACGGGCGAGCTGCTCGTCGCCGAGAAGTACGATCCGACGGTGAACTGGGCGACGCACGTCGACATGAAGACCGGCCGCCCGCAGGTCGTGAAGCAGTACAGCACGCAGGCGCAAGGCCAGGACGTGAACACCAAGGGCGTCTGCCCCGCCGCGCTCGGCACCAAGGACCAGCAGCCGGCGGCGTACAACCCGGCCAACAAGCTGTTCTACGTGCCGACCAATCACGTGTGCATGGACTACGAGCCCTTCAAGGTCGAGTACACGGCCGGCCAGCCGTTTGTGGGCGCGACGCTGTCGATGTACCCGCCGCCGAACAGTCACGGCGGCATGGGTAACTTCATCGTCTGGGATGCCGGCACCGGCAAGATCGTGAAGTCCAAGCCGGAGAAGTTCTCCGTGTGGAGCGGCGCGCTCGTTACGGCCGGCGGCATCGCCTGCTACGGCACGCTCGAGGGCTACGTGAAGTGCGTCGACGCGAACGACATCAGCAAGGAGCTGTACAAGTTCAAGACGCCCTCCGGCATCATCGGCAACCTGAACACCTGGGAGTACAAAGGCAAGCAGTATATCGGCGTGCTTTCCGGCATCGGCGGATGGGCCGGCATCGGGCTTGCGGCGGGCCTCGAGAAGGATACCGACGGCCTGGGCGCTGTGGGTGGCTACAAGGAGCTGAAGAACTACACCGAGCTCGGCGGCGTCCTCACCGTGTTCTCTTTGCCGTAAACCATATCGCAGCTTCAAGCGTTAAGGGGCTGACATCCTTCGGGGTGTCAGCCCTTTTTGTCTGGTAGAGACCGCTGAGCATGAAAAACACTCAATTCATCGCCGGGATCGCATTCGCGCTCGCCGCGCTTGCGCCGGGCCACGCTGTCGCGGCCGACGACAAGCCCTACCAGGTCGCCGAGGGCAACAAGGTCGACAAGACCACGCTCGAGGGCTGGCGCATTTGGCGTGCGCTCGCCTGCGAGCGCTGTCACGGTGCGCGGCAGGAAGGCATGGTCGGGCCGTCCCTGCTCGAAAGCTTGAGGCGGCTCTCCAAGGACGAGTTCAAGGAATCGGTGCTGAAGGGGCGCCCGGAGAAGGGCATGCCGAACTTCGACGGCAGCAAGATGGTCGTCGAAAATATCGACGGCCTCTACGCGTACCTGAAAGGACGCTCCGACGGCGCCATTCAGCCGGGCCGTCTCGAAGAGCTGAAATGAACCGCGCCGCGCGGCGCCGATGGCCCAGCCGGCTTGTGATAGCGGCAGTCCTCCTGCTGCCACAGTTGCCAAGCGCCGCCGACTGGCCCGGCTACGAGAAGCTGACGCGCGAACAGGTGGTCGCGACGTTGGCCAAAGCCTCGGCGTCCGCCCCCGCCGATTTTTATTCCAGGAACCTCTCCGAGCTGGATCTATCCGGCATCGATTTCAAGGGAGCGAATCTCGCGGCGGCGGTTCTGAACCGCAGCAACCTGACGAGCGCCAACCTCTCCCGCTGCAATCTCACGGTCAGCTTTGCGGAGGGTACGAACCTGACCAACGCCAACCTGCGGGGCGCGATGATGTTCTCGATGCAGCTTCAAGGCGCCGACCTGAAGGGGGCGAACCTCTCGGGCGCGCGCTTGATCGGTGATCTGAGAAGGGTGAATCTCGAGCAGGCGGTGCTCACGAAGATGGATGGCGCGGCCGACATGAAGAACCAGTCGATGGGGCTCATGCGGGCGAATATCGTCTCGGCGAACCTGAGAGGCGCGGATCTCTCGGGGTCTGATTTCTCCCGCGCCGATTTCAGCTTCTCGGACCTTTCGGGCGCCAACCTGGCCCACACCAAGCTGAGCGGGGCGGAGTTCAGCGGCACCGATATGCGCGGCGCCAACCTTGCCGGCGCCGATTTGAGCGGCTCGAAGTTCATCGATACCGATTTCACCGGCGCCAATCTTGCCGATGCAAATTTCACCGCCGCCATTTTTCGCAGCGTGAGAGGACTCGACAACGCCAGAACGCAGGGGGCGCGCGGCCTGCCGGTCCAGATGGCCCAGCAGAATCAGCCGGCAGGCGATGATCGCGTGCTGCGCGTCTGCCAGGACCCGAACAACCTTCCCTTCTCAAACCGGGCGGGCGAAGGCTTCGAGAACAAGATTGCCGAGCTCCTGGCGCGCGAGTTGGGATGGACGCTCGAGTACACGTGGTTCCCGCAGCGCATGGGATTCATTCGCAACACGCTGCGCGGGCGCGATCCCAGCTCCAATCGCTTCAAATGCGACCTGGTAGTGGGTGTACCCGTCGGATTCGAGTTGGCGTCTACCACCAAGCCCTACTACCGCTCGACGTACACCCTGGTCTATGTGAAAGGCAAAGGGCTCGACAGCGTAACGGCTCCCGAAGGCTTGCTCAATCTCGAGCCGGCGAAGCTGAAGTCGCTCAAGCTCGGCGTGGTCGGTCAAACGCCGCCGGCTGATTGGCTGCTCAAGCACCGCTTGTTCGATCAGGTCGTTCCCTATCAACTCCAGTCCGGCGATCCGGAGCGCTATCCGGGCGAGATCGTCGAGAAGGACCTGGTGGCCGGGAAGATCGATGTCGCGTTCGTGTGGGGGCCCATCGCCGGTTACTTCGCGAAGAACGCCACGTCCGCCGAGCTGGCCGTCGTGCCCTTCGAGCCGACCCCCGAGATTCAGTTCGACTTTCGCATCGCCATGGGCGTGCGCTTCGGCGAACGCGAGTGGAAGGACAGGATCGAGCGGCTGATCGAGGCGAACCGCGCCCGCATTCAGGCGATCCTCGCCGCTTACGGCGTGCCGCAGCTGGATGACGAGGGCCGGATCATGGCGGTTCCGGCCGATCCTTCGCTCAATCGCGGCGATTCGAGGCTGCGGAAGTAGATCGCGTGGCTCGCCTGTTGCGCGCGCTGCGCTGGGGCGCGTTCCTCGCAATGGGGCTCGCGGCCTCGGGGTTGGGCGCGCAGGACGAAGTCTCCGAGGCGGAGACACTGCTGTTCCAGACCAATCACCTGAAGAATGTCGTGCCGGCGGCGACGCTCTTCTATGCTTTCAGGAAAACCGGTTCTGCGGAGGCCGGGTTCGACGATACCGTTGAAGTCCGGGTTCATTCCGCTGACAGCGCAAAGCGCGTCTCCGTCGCGTTCTTCACCGGAGCGCGCAGGATCGCATTCCCCGAGGTCGCGCACGCCGAAGGCAATCCAGTGCTGTTGTACTTCCTCGAGCGCGAAATCCGCGAGATGGCCCGCCTCACCGGCGCGAAGCCCGCGCAGTTTCGCCGTGCGATCCGCACGGCCCTCGCCCGGTCGGCGCGCGTGGCGAAGACCAAGCTCCGGTTCGGCGGTCGCGGCGCGGCTGCAAGCGAGGTCACGATCGTTCCGTATGCCGACAATCCGCTCAAGGACAGCCTCGGCAAGTATGCCTCGAAGAGCTACGTGTTCACGTTGAGCGCCGACGTGCCCGGCGGCGTCTACCGCGTGCGCGGGTTCGTGCCGCCCCCGGCGGACGCTGCCAACGACGCGCCGCCTCTGATCGAGGAACGCCTGAGCTTCGTGGGTATCAAGGCCCAGTGATGACAATCACAGCCCGTCAATCACGATCTTTCCGACGTGGGCGTCGGATTCCATGTAGGCCTTGGCTGCCGGCAGCTCGGCGAACGGGAACACCCGGTCGATGAGCGGCTTGATGCGGCCGCTCGCGAAAAGCGGCAGGAAATCGGCGACGAAGCCGCGCACGGTGGAAGCGCGCTGCTCGGCGTTGCGCAGCTTGTTCGACACGCCGAAAATGCGCAGCCGCCTGGCGTGTACGGCTTCCAGGTCGATCTCGCTTTTGAGCACGCCGTCCACGTAGCCGACGATCGCCAGGCGTGCCTCGAACGCAGCCGAGCGCACGCATTCCGCGAATACCGAGCCGCCGACGGTGTTGACGACGAGGTTGGCGCCTTTGCCATCGGTCGCTTTCATCACCGCGTCATGGAAATCGCCTTTTCGCGTCCGAATGGGCACGTCGAGCCCGAGGTGTTTCAACCTGGAAAGCTTTTCTTCGGAACTCGAAGTCCCAATCACCTTGGCGCCGAGCGCCTTCGCCGCCTGCAGCGCGGCGACGCCGACGCCCGAGGAGATGCCGGTGACCAGCAGCCACTCGTCGGTTTTGAGCTGCCCCTGCGCGACCAGCATGTCGTGCACCACCATGAAGGCGAGCGGAATCGCCGCCGCTTGCTCCCAGGACAGGCCGGCCGGCACCGCGATCGCCTCGCGCGCATCCATCAGCGCGTACTCGGCGAAGGCGCCGGGACAGCGGCCCATCACGCGCTCCCCGCTGAGCACCGCCTCGCCGGCGGCCTCGTTGCCGGCGGGCTTGGCGGCGCCGGGCTTGGCGAGTCCGTGGCCGGCGATGAACTCGCCGCGGTTCAACCCGGCGGCGCGTACGCGCACCAGGATTTGGCCCGGCGCCGCCTCCGGCGCCGGCACGTCGCGCATCTCGAGGGAGGTTCGGGCGCCGTCGGCCCGGATGAAGTAGGCTTTCATGCCAAGCTTGATTCTATTCTTGCTGCGGGCGTAGGCTGTTGCGCCGCCCTTTTTAAAGGAGCTCAAATGAAGAAGATTCTCGGAGGGTTGTTGCTGGCGTTCGTCTTCGCGGTTCCGCAGGCGTACGCCGGGCTCGTGTCCACCGACCAGGCTGCGGCGCAGCAGGAACGCGAGCGCGTGAAGGCGCTTATCGAGCGGCCGGAAGTGGCGCAGCAGATGGAGAAGATGGGCATCCCGGCGAAGCAAGCCCAGGGCCGCGTCGATGCGATGACCGACGAGGAGGTGCGCTACCTGGCGGGACGGCTCGAGGCCGTGCCGGCCGGCGGCCAGATCAGCAGCCAGAACCTGCTGCTGATCATCCTCATCATCCTGCTGCTGGTGATTCTGCTCTAGGCGGCTAATTCGATCGGCTCGCTTCGCTCATTGACGGTGAGCAGGCAAGCGGCAGGAACCCCCTCTACGGTACTATGGTCATAACGTTTACGAACAATGATGAAGGAAATCCTCGGAGTCGCTGACGATCCGCCGGCGAAGCGCCGCTGGTTCCATGACGACTATTTCGACCTGTTCGTGTGGCAGGCCCAGGGCGAGGTGACGCTCATCCAGCTCTGCTATGGCGAGGACGCCAAGGGCAGGGCCATCGTCTGGGACAGGACGCGCGGCTTCTTCCAGGACGGGTCGCCCGCGCCGCAGGAAGTGTTTGCGCGCTTCGAGGACGCCGCCGCGACCCTGCCCGAAGACGTGCGCCGCGAAGTAAGAGAGAAAGTGCACGAATTCGCGGGCCGGCGCCTGTCGGTGCTTTCCCGACGCAAGAAATTCCGCCGCGCTTCGTGGCAACGCTAGCGGACGACTAGCAACGCGGGTCGTTTACGTCGCCGGCATCCCGTGGGTACGCACCGGCGTATGGTTCGTCTCGGTCATCGGTCTGATCCTGATTTTTTCGCCATTGCTGTAGGAACGCCGATCGCCACCGGTCGGATGGCGGATCCGGCTGCACCTTTCTCGCGCAGCGGCAGGATGATGGTGCACGAGATCCACACCTTGTCGCGCGCCATCTGATCGAGCTTGGCGTTCTCGACATGGTGGATGCCGATCTGCGTCAGCATGTGGTGGTGCACGGCGAAGGGTAGCCCTGCCGGGGTCCCCGGCGCCGGGCCCGCCTTGCCTTGCAGCATGCCGTCGGGCACCGGATCGATGAACGGCGTATCGAGGCCGATCGCCACCACGCGCCGCTCGCCGAGGTAGCGCGCCGCGTCGTACGAAAGTCCGGGCGCGCGCGTGTAGTAGAACCTCTCCGCGTCCGGGTCCTTCCAGTAATCGCCCCAGCCGGTGTGCACGTACACCACGTCGCCGGGGAGAATGCCGCGTCGGGACAACCCTTGCGCCTTCAGCATCTGCTCGATGTGCTGCGCCGTGACCAGCTCGCCGGCGCTCATCGGCTTGCCGCCGCCGACGAGCGCTTTCGCATCGAGCAGCACGGCGGTGGTGACGATCGGCGGCGCCTTGTCCATGCCGAGCTTGAGAAGCGGCGAATCGGCCGTCGGCTTCACGTCCTTCTGCGCCAGCCCGCCGTAGTAGACCGCCTCTTCTGCGGGCAGCGGCGGCTTGCCGTCCCAAGGTTGCCGCAATGCGGCGAAATGCCCCAGCGCGTCCATCTGCGTGCCTTGCTGCGCCGGCTCGACGCCTTCGTTGTAGGTCTCGCTGTTGAAGGCATGCGCGGTTCCCGGCATTCCGCTGGTGGGTTTGGGCTTCTGCACGTAGGGCCCGGCGAACGGCGACAGCGGCATGGTGTTCGAGCGCAACTGCGAGACCTCGTAGACCTGGGCGCCGGGCTGCGTGAGATGCCAGGCGCAGCGGCCCCAGGTGGCCGGGCCCATCTGATTCGCCATGCCGCGCTCATCGCCTGCCGGCCAGGGCGGCGGCGGCACCTTCGCCCTCTGTACTTTGAGCGGCTCCGCGGCGTGAACCGAAAGCGCTGCCAACAGCAGAATCCATCTAAGATTGGTCTTCATGGGCATGATGGTCGAGGGTGTCTGGCGGGACGTTCCGCGCGACACCAAGTCTACCGGCGGTGCGTTCGTTCGGCCGGAGAGCGCGTTTCGAAATGCGATCACCGAGGCGCAAGCGGGGCGCTATCAGCTCTACGTGTCCAGGGCCTGTCCCTGGGCGCATCGCACTCTGGTGGTGCGTGCGCTCAAGGGGCTCGAGAAAGCCATACCGGTCTTCTACGCCGAGCCGTACATGGGCGAGAACGGCTGGGAGCTCGCCGAGGGCGAATTCCGCTACCTGCACCAGCTCTATGGGAAGGCGAAACCCGATTACACCGGGCGCGTGACGGTGCCCGTGCTCTGGGATGCTCGCGCGCGGCGCATCGTCAACAACGAGTCCGCGGAAATCATCCGCATGTTGAACCGTGAATTCGATTCCTTGGCGACGCGGGCGCTTCACGATCTCTATCCCCCTGACCTTCGAAAGCAGATCGATCGGGTGAATGAGCGCGTATATCGGACGGTAAACAATGGCGTGTATCGGGCGGGCTTCGCCAGCGCCCAGGACAAGTACGAGGAAGCGGTGACCGAGCTCTTCGGCACGCTCGACTGGCTGGAAAAACGACTGGCGAAGCGGCGCTGGTTGTGCGGCGCGCGGCTCACCGAAGCGGACGTGCGGCTCTTCACGACGCTGGTGCGCTTCGATGCGGTTTACTACTCACATTTCAAGTGCAATCTACGACGGCTGGTGGACTACCCCAAACTATGGCGCTACACGCGAAGGTTCTACGCGCTGCCCGGTGTGGCGCGCACGGTCGATCTCGCCGAGATCAAATCCCACTACTATCGCAGCATGAAGCACATCAATCCGACGCAGATCGTTCCCAAGGGCCCGCGCATCGACTTTCGCTTGCGCTGAGCCTTGCGCTCGCGGCTGCGGCGCCGGCGGCGAGCGCGAACAGCGATTGGCTCAGCGGTATCACGGCGCCGGAAAGCGCGGCGATCGGCGCGGCGTGGCGCTTCGAGCAATCGCCTTACCGCGGCGCCGGCACGCGGCAGGATTTCATTCCGCTCTATTTGTACGAAGCCGGCCGGTTTTACATGCACTCGTACGCCGCGGGCGCCAAATTCGGCGACCTGCGCACGGGCGAGCGCTTCGACCTCTTTCTAAGGTACCGCTTCGAAGGCTATCCCCACGATCGCGTGCCCGACAGCCTTGCCGGCATGCAGCGGCGTGAATCCGGCGTCGACGCCGGCTTCAGCGCGCAAACCGGCGGCAGATGGGGCATCGCCTATGCCGAGTTGCTCCACGACATTTCCGAAATCTCGCGCGGCAGCGAGCTGCGCCTGGGCTACCAATATCCGTTGCGCCGCGGCCGCCTGTGGCTGCAGCCGCACGCGATGCTCGGGTTCCGCGACGCGAAACTGAACAGCTATTACTACAGCGTGCGGCCGGGCGAGGCGACGCCGCTGCGGCCCGCTTATTCCGCGGGCGGCGGTCCCATGACGCAGCTCGGCTTGTACGGCGCCTACAGCCTGACCGAGCGATGGCGCCTGATCGGCGGCGTGACCTGGGTACGCTGGCCGGACGTCGTGGCGAAGAGCCCCGTCGTGGAGAGCCGCACCCAGAGCGGCGTGACGCTCGGGCTGATGTACGACGTCTCCCCCGAGCACCAGGCCTGGCCGGAGCAGCGCCCGCTGATTGCGCGCGCGTATTACGGCGCGTCGAGCGACTGCAACGTCTCCCACATCATGCGTCTGGTTTGCACCAGCACGCACACCAAGGACCAGACGAGCATTGCCGCGTTCGAGCTCGGGCGGCCGTTCATCGACCGCCTCAACGGGTGGCCGCTCGATTTCGCGGGCTTCGTCGGCCTGGCGCGCCATAAGGAGGCGGGGTTTCAAGCCGATTTCTATCAGATCAATGCGTATATCAAGGCGTACTACTACGGCTTTCCCTGGGACGCGAGCCTGCACACACGGGTCGGGCTAGGCGTCGGTCTGGCCTACGCGCGCAAGATTCCGCTGATGGAAGTGCGCGACCTGGCCGATCGCGGCCGCCCTACCTCGAGGCTGCTCAATAGCTTCGATCCGACCGTAGATGTCAGCGTCGGAGACCTGATCGGCGTGCGCAAGCTGCGCGAGACCTACGTCGGCTTGGGGGTCGCGCACCGTTCGGGAATCTTCGGCTCGTCGCGCCTGCTGGGCAACGTCAGCGGCGGCTCGAACTACATCTACGGCTACGTCGAGACCAGGTTCTAGCCCTGCGCCGAGTAACCGCCGTCCACGGGGATCGCTACGCCCGTGATGAAATCCGAACTAGAACTGGATAAAAATACTGCCACGCCGGCAAGGTCCTCGGGCGTTCCCCAGCGCGCGGCGGGCGTGCGAGAGAGCACGCGCTCATGCAGGCCCTGCACGTCCTTGCGCGCCTGGCGCGTGAGCGCGGTATCGATCCAGCCGGGCAGCACTGCGTTGACCTGGATGTTGTCGTTCGCCCAGGCGGTGGCGAGTGCCTTGGTGAGCTGCACCATCCCGCCCTTGCTCGCGCCGTAAGGCGCGACGAACGACGCGCCGAACAGCGACATCATCGAGCCGATGTTGATGATCTTGCCGCCGCCGGCGCGCTTCAGGTGCGGGTACGCGGCCTGCGAGGCGACGAACGCGCTGGTGAGATTGGTGTCGAGCACCCGTCGCCATTCTTCGAGCGTGTAGTCCTGCGGCGCCTTGCGGATGTTGGTGCCGGCGTTGTTGACGAGGATGTCGAGCCGCCCCAGGGAATCGACGCAATCGAGAATCATCCGCCGGCAGGCGCTCTCATCGCAGACATCGACGGCGAGGGCGATCGCCTTGGCGCCGAGCTCTTTCAATTCTCGCAAGGCGGCTGCGTTCTTCTCCTTGTTCCGGCCCGCGATCGCGATGGCCGCGCCGGCCTGCGCCAGGCCGCGCGCCATGCCCAGGCCGATGCCGCCGTTGCCGCCTGTGACCAGCGCCACTCTTCCCTCGAGCTCGAACATAGATACTTGACAAAAGCAAATAGTTGGCGAGGATGGCGGCATGCATATCGATGCGGTGCGCCGCTTCAACCGATTCTACACACGGCGCATCGGCGTATTGCGCGAGGGCCTGCTCGGCAGCCCTTACACGCTCACCGAGGCACGCCTGCTGTACGAGCTGGCTCAGGGCGAGCAGGCCACGGCGACCGCGCTCGGCAGGGGCCTCGGTCTCGACCTCGGCTATCTCAGCCGGCTGCTGCAGGGCCTCAAGCGCCGCGGCCTGGTGCAGGCGAAGCGCTCTTCGCAAGACGGCCGCCAGGCGCTGCTCGCGCTCACCGCCAAGGGCCGCAAGACGTTCGCCGCTCTCAATGCGCGCTCGCGCGACGAGATGGCGCAGATGCTCAAGCCCTTGCCCGAGCAGGACCGCGGACGGCTCGTCGATGCGATGCGAGCGGTCGAATCACTGCTCACCAATGAAGCATCAAGAGCTGAAATAACGTTGCGTTCGCACCGTCCCGGCGATCTCGGCTGGGTGGTGCACCGTCACGGCGCGCTGTACGCCGAGGAGTACGGCTGGGACGAGCGCTTCGAGGCGCTGGTGGCCGAGATCGTGGCCAAGTTCGTAAGACACTTCGATGCCGAGCTGGAGCGCTGCTGGATCGCCGAAATGGACGGCGAGCGCGTCGGCTCTGCGCTCGTCGTCAAGCAGTCCGCATCGACCGCAAAGCTGCGCCTGCTTCTGGTCGAGCCGAAGGCGCGCGGCCGGGGCGTCGGCAAGCGCCTGGTCGACGAATGCATCGCCTTCGCGCGCGCGAAGGGCTACAGGAAGCTCGCGCTGTGGACGCAGTCGAATCTCGCGGCGGCGCGCCACATCTACAGGCAATGCGGGTTCAAGCTGATCAGAAAGGAACCGCACCGCAGCTTCGGCTATGATCTGACGGGCGAATACTGGGAGCTGAAGCTCGCCTAGCATGGATTTATCAGCGAAGGGAAAGCGCGTGCTGGTGACCGCGGGCGCCGCGGGTATCGGCCGCGTAATTGCGCAGACCTTTCTCGAGCACGGCGCTCGCGTGCATATCTGCGACGTGGATGACGATGCCTTGGCTAAAGTCAAGAACATCAGTTGGAGCCGCGCAGACGTGGCGAGCCTGGCGGACGTCGACCGTCTTTTCGAAGACGTAAAGCGCCATCTCGGCGGCCTCGATGTGCTCGTGAACAACGCGGGCATCGCCGGACCGACCGCAAAGGTGGAAGACATCGAGCCCGAGGACTGGGATCGCTGCATCGCCGTGGACCTGAACGGCATGTTCTACTGCACGCGCAAGGCCATGCCGATGATCAAGGCCGCCGGCGGCGGCAGCATCATCAACTTGTCCTCGATCGCCGGCCGGCTCGCCTTTGCGATGCGCACGCCTTATTCGGCGGCCAAGTGGGCGGTGGTCGGTTTCACGCAGAGCCTCGCGGCCGAGGCGGGGCCCGACAAGGTGCGCGTCAACTGCATCCAGCCCGGGGTGGTCGAGGGCGATCGCGTCGAACGGGTCATTGAAGCCAAGGCGAAGGGACTCGGCGTGCCCAATGACGAGGTGCGCCGCCGCATGCTCGAAAGCGTAAGTTTGAATACCACCGTCACCGCGCAGGACGTCGCGAACACTGCGCTGTTCCTCGCCAGCGACGCCGGCAAGCACATCTCCGGCCAGGCGATCTCCGTTTGCGGCGGCGTGCGCTACCTGGTGTAGAAAATCAGGGACAGACCCCATTTATGGCAGCGGCGCAAGGCAAAGTAATCATCACGTGCGCGGTGACCGGCTCGATCCACACGCCGAGCATGTCGCCGTACCTCCCCGTAACGCCCGACGAGATCGCAGCGGCCGCGATCGGCGCCGCGAAGGCCGGCGCCGCGATCGTGCATTTTCACGCGCGCAACCCGAAGGACGGCAGCCCGACGCAGGACCCGGAGCTGTTCAGGCAGTTCCTGCCCAAGGTCAAGGCGGTGTGCGACGTGGTGGTCAACCTCACCACCGGCGGCGCGCCGACGATGAGCATCGAGGAGCGGCTGCAGCCGGCGCTGCGGCTCGAGCCCGAAGTCGCCTCGCTCAACATGGGCTCGATGAACTTCGGCCTCTACGAGATGCTCGGCCGCTACAAGGAGTTCAAGCACGACTGGGAAAAACCCTACCTCGCAGGCAGCGACGATCGCATCTTCAAGAACACTTTCAAGGACATCGCCTATATCCTGCAGTCCTGCGCCGACAACGACACGCGCTTCGAGATCGAGTGCTACGACATCGGCCATCTCTACACCGCGGCGCACTTCCTCGAGCGGCGGCTGCTGAAGCCGCCGCTGTTCATCCAGTCGGTGTTCGGCATCCGCGGCGGCATCGGCCCGCACCCGGAGGACGTGCTGCACATGAAGCGCACCGCCGACCGTTTGTTCGGTGACGCTTATTACTGGTCGGTCCTGGGCGCCGGCCGCAACCAGATGTTCATCGCCGCGATGTCGGCGGTGATGGGCGGCAACGTGCGCGTCGGCCTCGAGGACAGCCTGTGGCTCGGCCGCGGGCAGCTCGCCGAGTCGAATGCCGCGCAGGTCTCGAAGGCGCGCCGCATCCTCGAGGAGCTCGGCCTTGCAGTGGCCTCGCCGAACGACGCGCGCGACATGCTGAAGCTGAAAGGAGCGAGGAATGTCGCTTTTTAGGTTGCTTTTTCTTTTACTTCTTTCATTCCCGGTTTTTGCGCAGGAGTGGCCCACGCGGCTCGTCAAGTTCGTCTCGCCCTATCCGCCTGGCGGTTCGGTCGACCCGCTGGCGCGCATCCTGGCGGCGAAGCTCACCGAATCGCTGAAGCAGCAGTTCATCGTCGAGAACCGTACCGGCGCTTCCGGCATCATCGGCACGGACTACGTCGCGAAGAGCGCGCCCGACGGCTACACCTTCGTGTTCATCTTCGATACGCATTCGGTGCACCAGGCGCTCAATCCGAAGCTGCCCTTCGACCCGGAAAAAGATTTCGCGCCGGTGATGCTGGTCGGCACCGCGCCGATGGCGATTACCACCGCGCCGGGAAAGCCCTACAAGAGTTTCGCCGACGTGGTCGCGGCCGCGAAAGCGAAGCCCGACACAGTGACGATCGGCAATGTCGGCAACGGCTCCATTGCGCACCTCACGACGATTCTCCTTAACCAGGCGGCCGGCATCCGCCTGGTGGCGGTCCCCTATAAAGGCGGAGGCCCCCTCTCGACCGACGCGATGGGCGGGCAGGTCGATCTCGCCATAGCGTCGACCGCGGCGCAAGCGCAACACGTGCGTAACGGCAAGCTGCGCGCGCTGGTGCTCACCGGCGACAAGCGCTCGCATACCATGCCCGATGTGCCGACGCTTGCCGAGCAGGGCATCAAGCTCTCAGCGCATGCATGGTGGGGCATCCTCGCGCCTGCCGGGACGCCGAAGTCGATCATCGATAAATTCGTTCTTGAATTGAACAAAGCATTGAATCTCCCGGACGTGAGGAAGATCCTCACCGAGACCCTCGGCATGGACGTCGTTGCCGCGAGCCCCGAAGAAACGCAGAAGTGGATTGCGGGCGAGATGGCGCGCTGGGGAAAGGTCGTTCGGGAAAACAACATCCGGGTCGAATGAAGCTCGCGATTCTCGACGACTACCAGCAGGTCGCGCTCAAGTCTGCGGACTGGAACAGTCTGCAGGGCGTCGAAAAAACGGTTTTCCACGAAGCCTTCGGCTCGATCGACGATGCGGCGCGCAAGCTCGCGCCGTTCGACATCCTGTGCCTGATGCGCGAGCGCACCGCCTTTCCGCGCGCGCTGATCGAGCGGCTGCCCAACCTGAAATTCATCAGCCTGACGGGCGGCCGCGCCGGCAGCCTCGACTCGAAGGCCTGCAGCGAGCGCGGCATCCCGATCAGCCACACCGGCGCGGGCAACGGCACTTCCGCCACCGCCGAGCTGGCGTGGGGGCTGATCATCTCGGCGGCGCGCGGCCTCGCCAAGGGCGAGCGCAACATGCGCGCGGGCCGCTGGCACGATGGCCTCGCGCCGGGCATGACGCTGCGGGGCAAGCGGCTGGGGCTGCTCGGCGTCGGCAAGATCGGCTCGCGCGTCGCCGCGATCGGAAGCGCGTTCGGCATGGAAGTCGCCGGCTGGAGCCAGAACCTGACGCCTGAAAAGGCGGCCGAGGCCGGCGCGCTCTACGTGTCGAAAGACGAGCTGTTTGCGACTTCGGATGTGCTCAGCATCCACTTGGTGCTGAGCGACAGGACCCGCGGCCTTGTCAATTCTGCGGACTTGGCGACAATGAAAAGCAGCGCCATTCTGGTGAACGTGTCGCGGGGCCCGATCGTCGATGAAAAAGCGCTGATTTCAGGTTTGAAGGCAGGCCGGCCGGCCCATGCGGCGCTCGATGTCTATGACCGGGAGCCGCTGCCCGCCGACCATGCGCTGCGCAAGCTGGAGAACGTGACGCTCTCACCGCACCTCGGCTACGTCAACGAGGACAACTACCGCGTGTTCTACCGCGACACCGTCGAGAACGTGGCGGCATGGCTCGCGGGGACGCCGGTGCGCGTGCTCAACCCCGAAGCACTGGCTAGCCGCGCTTCTTCTCGTCCGACGTGACGAAGCCGATGGGCCGGCGCTTGAGCTCGGGCGGGCTCATGAGATTGCGGATGGTGTTGACGAGGCCGGCGATGGCTTGGTCGTGGGAGCCGAGCTTCTTCTCGAGCTGATCCAGGCGGCGGGCGAGTTCTTTGTTCGAGGCGAGCAGCTCGCGCAGGCGCACGAAGGCACGTACGACGTAGACCGATACTTCGGTGGCGCGAGGGCTGTTCAAGATCGTCGCGGCCATGATGGCGCCGTGCTCGGTGAAGGCAAGTGGCAGGTACTTGCGGTGCTGGCCGCGGCCGGTCTTTAAGGTCGCAAATTGCGACCTTAGAGAATCCCATTCTTCGGTCGAGAGCCGGAACGTGAAGTCCTCCGGAAAACGCGCGGCGTTGCGGCGCACCTGCTCGTTGAAGCGCTTGGTGGTGACTCCGTAGAGCGCGGCGAGGTCGGCATCGAGCAGGACCTTGTGGCCGCGTACGAGGAGGATGCGGCTCCTGATGTGCTCGATCGGGACGACAGAACCCTTGCTCTCGCTTACCCGGCCCCCCATGAGCCAAAATCAACGCAAGGCGATGGCCTGCGTTGACTGCGGGTCCGCGCGTTCACAACCCGGCGGAGTTGCTTTACGGCTGATACGGCGGGGCGCATTATTTGCCCATGAAGTATTCGGCAGTACTAGGGTTGTGCATGCTGCTCCCCGCGTGCTCCCACACGCCGGTGACGCAACCGCCCGCGCTGCTGTTCAGCGACCACCTGTTCTCCGCTCCCTCCGAGCGCATCAGCGCCGACGACGTGTTCGCGCTGAGCGACGAGATGAAGCGCTACCTCGAGACGGAGATGGCCGGCCCCCTGCAAAGCAAGGGGCTGCACAAGGGGCTGATCGATGCGCTCTACAGCAAGAACCAGCTAAGGTTGGAATACGACGCCGAGATGACCCGAAACGCGTCGCAGGCGTTCGAGGCACGATCCGGCAACTGTCTTTCGCTCGTCATCATGACCGCAGCCTTCGCAAAAGCGCTGGGATTGTCGGTCGAGTACCAGAGCGCGTTCGTCGAGCCAAACTGGAGTCGCGTTGGAGGCATGTATTTTCTGAGCGGGCATGTCAACCTCACGCTCGGCGGCAAGTGGATCGGCGCGCGGACCGCGTATGCCTCAGGCGAGCTGCTGACGATCGACTTTCTACCGGCACAAGAGTTGCGCGGGCTGCGTACTTGGGTCATCCCGGAGCAGACGATCCTCGCGATGTACATGAACAACCGTGCCGCCGAGGCGCTCGCCCGAGGACAGTTGAACGACGCCTACTGGTGGGGACGCGCGGCGATCGGGCAGGACCCCGCTTTCCTCAGCGCCTACAACACGCTCGGCGTGATCTATCTGCGTCACGGCGATTGGCCGCAAGCCGAGCGGGTCCTCGGCCATGTCCTCGAGCGCGAACCCGAGAACACCCAAGCCCTGTCGAACCTGGCTTTGGCGCTCCAACGGCTGGGGCGCATGGCCGAATCGGGCGTCGTGCAGCGCAAGTTGGCAGAGATTGAGCCCTATCCGGCATTCCATTTCTTCGATCGCGGGCTCGCGGCCATGCGGCTGGGCGACTTCAAGACTGCGAGGGACCTGTTCGCCAAGGAGGTCGCGCGCGACCCCTACTACCATGAATTCCAGTTCTGGCTGGGCGTCGCCAACCTAAGGCTCGGAAACACCAGCGAAGCGCGCAAGCACCTGGCCCGCGCGGTGGAAAACAGCACGACGCGCCGCGACCGCGATCTGTACGCCGCGAAGCTCGAGCACCTCCGCTCGCAGAGCTCCCAGTAGCTCCCGCGATACCGCTCGGGTTAATTTTGCGCGCTCTTCTGCGCGAACTTGGCGTTGCACTCGCCGATAGGCTCGGCATAGATCACCGGGGCCCACTCGACGTGCGTGAGATTGATGTACCGGGCGACGATTCTGTAGCGGGTGCAGGCGGTGGCATCCAGCTCTATCGTCCGGTACTGCTTGGAGGTCGGTCCCACGTCGGTACTGAAGTAAACGTCGATCACGTGCCTTCCGGGCTTTAGCGCCGTCGGATACCGCCTCGGAATGAACGTCGTCTGGCCGTCCACCGCATTGACGATCGCCGGGAACTCCTTGCGCACGGCGCTGCGCATACCGCCCTCGACCAGTGCGTAGGGCTCATCGTAGGGCCCGGTGGCGCACGCGGCCGTCAGCGCTAGGGGAATCGCGAAAATGACTCTCTTGGGATTCGCCATGGATATGCCTCCTGTGAAGCTAGAAGTCTCGGAAAATTGTACGCCTGGGGCTACGCGCATGGCCTCTATCGCCCGACCAAAGGGCGAATTTTTCTGCGGTGCACCACGAACGAGCCGTATGAAACGCGTGATTCGGATATTGCAATGATTAGGCTGCTGTGCGCATACTTCGCCCACTTTTGTAACAGTCTGTAACCGAATGGAATAACTTCTAGCACTTCAACAGGCCACGGCGTCAGCTGCCAAAAGAACCGCTCGGCGCGACGCCTGCATTCTCGGGGAGAGGAAAAATGAGGACGAATGCCCGCCGTTTAGTTGTCGTGTCAGTATCCATTGCAGCAAGCGCAGCGCTTCTAGCTGCGCTCGTCACACCCGCATCAGCTCAGCAGTCGATCGAACGAGTCGAAATCACCGGCTCGGCCCTCAAGCGGATCGATGCCGAGACCGCGCTTCCGGTCCAGATCATCACCCGGGAGGAAATCGAAAAGACCGGCGCGGCCAACGTCGAGCAGTTCCTGCAGGCCGTAGGCGTGGCAATACAGGGCAATAGCAACAGCGTGGTCGCAACGGCGTCAGGGTCCGTAACGGGCGGCGTCTCCGGCGTTTCCTTGCGCGGCCTGGGCTCGCAGAGAACCCTGGTGCTGATCGACGGCAAGCGCGTCGCCGGGGGCGGCACCCTCACCGACAGCGTCACCGTCGACGTCAATCACATCCCGGCGTCGGCGATCGAGCGCATCGAGGTGCTGAAGGATGGCGCCTCCGCCATCTACGGCAGCGACGCCATCGGTGGCGTCATCAACTTCATCCTGCGCAAGGACTATCGCGGGGGAGAGGTGACGGCTCACGCTGAGCTCACGCAGCATCCGGGCGCCAAAGGGGGCGGACTCAATGCACTGCTCGGCTGGGGCGATATGGCCACGCAGCGCTTTAGCGCCACGCTGATCGCCGACTTCAGGCACGAGGATGCCCTGTTCGGGCGCCAGCGCAGCTTCGCCAGCACAGGAATATTCCCCCAGTATTTCAATGACACGTCTTCGGGCAACACCTTTCCAGCTAACTTCGTGGCTGCCGATGGCAGTTTCGGCACGCGAAATCCCTCCTTTCCGAATTGCCCTGGACCGTACGCGGTGCGCTCGCCGCTGTTCTCGGATCCGCCGCCGGCCGGGCTCGGATCGCGCGGCTGCCGCTTCGACCCTGCGCCACTTGTGACGCTGATCCCGAAAACCGACCAGGAAAGCATTTTTGGCACGGTGCGTTTTGGACTCACGCGCGAGATCGAGGGCTACGGCCAGTTCTCCTATTCGCACAAGGAACAGCGCACCGTCATCCAGCCGGTGCCGCTCTCCGACCAGTTCGCGCTGCCGCCGAACCATGTGCTGTTCAACGTGGCGCCCTTTAACGGCTCCTCCACTTTCCTGCTGCGGCCTTCGAGCCCTTACTATCCGGATGCTGCGACTCAAGCACGGCTAGGGTTTGTGGGGACGCCGGACCTGCTGGTTCGCTACCGTTCCGAGATCACCGGCAACCGCGACATCACGAACCTCTCGGATCAGTTGCGCGGGGTTCTCGGCGTGAAAGGGACACTCAGCGGATGGGACTACGATGCCGCGCTCCTGCACATCGACACTAACCTGACCGAGAGGGTGAATGGCGGATATCCGCTGCTAACTAAGATCCTGCCGCTTCTCGATAGCGGGCAGGTGAATCCCTTCGGCCCGAATACCGCGGCGACGCACGCGGCGGCCGATGCGGCCCAATTTCGCGGCGATGCGTACAAGACCAAGACCTCCATTGACGGCGTGCAGGCAAAGGTCACGCATGATCTGATGCAACTGGCCGGGGGGCCGCTGGCGCTTGCCCTGGGAGCGGAAGGGCGAAAAGAAGGTTTCCAGCTGAAACCATCGACCGAGATCGTAACCGGCGACATCTCGGGTTACGGCGGTAACTTCCTGCCGGTGGACAAGACGCGCAATGTCGGGGCGGGCTTCGCCGAGGTCAACGTGCCGATCGTCCGGACCCTGGAAGTGACTGGCGCGGCGCGCTACGACCACTACGAGGGCGTCGGCGAACGAACATCGCCGAAACTTGGCGCCCGGTGGACCCCGACAAGGCAGGTCCTGCTCCGCGGCTCGATTGGCAAGGGTTTCCGTGCCCCGAGCCTCACCGAGCTATATCAGCCGCGGACGATCGGCGTGACCTCGAATGGCCTGAACGATCCGTTGCGCTGCGGTAAGCCGGATGGCCTTGGCGGAACGAACGCCAGCTCGAACGATTGCGCGACGCAGTTCCCGATTACCCTCGGCGGCGAACCCGCGCTCAAGCCGGAAATCTCGACCAACCGCACGCTCGGGGTGGTGCTGGAGCCGACTAACAACATTTCTGTCGGCATCGACTATTGGGAAGTCGACCTGAAGAACACGATCATTTTCGGCGTCACGCCGGCGGCCATTCTTGCCGATCCTGCGAAATTTGGCTCCCTCATCACGCGCGGCCCGGCCGGTACGGGCGCGCCGTGCGCCGGCTGCCCTGGACCGATCCTCGACATCAACCAGATCAACACTAATTTTGGTGAGACCAGGGTGCGGGGAGTGGACTTGGACGCGCGCTACCGCATTCCGGCGGCAGCGGCCGGCACTTTCACCATCGGCATGAATGGCACGTACATTCATAAGTTCAAGGTTCAGAATCCGGACGGTAGCTTCAGCAGCATCAACGGCATGGTGAATCCGATCGTCAACGGCGCCGGCGGGGTGATCCCGAGGTGGCGGCACTATCTATTCCTGGACTGGAAGCGCGCGCCCTGGAATTTCACGCTCGCGCAGCAATACCAGAGCGGGTATAAGGATTTGCTGGGGACATTCGACGACACCGACCCGACGAGCCCCACCTTCACGGGCGTAAACGGAGCGCATCCGCGGGTATCGTCCTACCAGCTGTTCCACGTGTACGGGTCGTACACGGGGCTTGCCAACAACAAGAACTTGAAGCTCACGTTCGGCATCAGGAACCTGTTCGACAAGGACCCGCCCTATACGAACGCTGGCGGCCAGAACTACTTCCAGTCGGGTTATGATCCGGGCTACGCCGACCCGCGCGGCCGCACGTTCATCCTGAGCGCGACTTACAAATTCATGTAGGCCGCTGGCCGAAACGGAGGCGGTTCATTGCAAAGGGGCTGTGCAGCAGCCCCTTTGCTTTATCATGCGGGCCCTCTGCATTGCCGAAATATTTTCCCGGGTAAGCTTCGGCTCCGGATCGCACGATGAGTTATGCGCAACCCAGATCCTCTAGCAGGCGGCTGACCGCGCTTGTCGCGGTCGGCGTGTTCCATGTGCTTCTCGTATACGCCCTGATCCACGGCCTAGCGCGCAAGATCGTCGAAGTGGTGCGGCCGCCGCTCGAGACGAAGCTCATCGAGGAGATCAAGCGGCCGCCGCCCGAGCAGCCCCCGCCGCCTCCACCGCCGCCCAAGCTGGCAACACCGCCGCCGCCGTTCATTCCTCCGCCCGAAGTGCAGGTGCAAGTGCCGGTGCAGCTTCCACCGACGATCACCGCGGTGGTGACGACGCCGCCATCCGTGCCGGTGCCGCCTCCGGGGGTGCCGGCGCCGGCGCCGGCAAGAACCCCGGCCGTGGTGGACGCGAGAGGCTGCCCGAAGCCTTCCTACCCGCCGGCGTCGATACGCGCCAACGAAACCGGCGTGGTGACTTTGAACTTCCTCATCGACATCGACGGCAAGGTGCTGGAAAGCAAGGTCGAGCGCTCATCCGGCCACCGGCGGCTCGACGACGCCGCAAGAGCCGGGCTGGCGACATGCAAGTTCAAGCCGGCTACCGTGGACGGAAGACCCGAGCGCGCATGGGCGCGTATCCAGTACGACTGGAAACTGGAGTGACTTGAATAGGGACACTATGAAGAAACGATGGTTGGACGTGAGGATCCTGCTCGCGGTCGTGCTCGCCGGACTGTCTATCGTTGCGATGGCGCAGGCGCCGCAGGGCGCGCCGCCCGCGGTGGAGGTCAAGCCGGCGCCTCAGGTAGTCGAGGTGGTGAAACCGGCGCCGCCGACTATTGCGGCGCCGGCGACCGAAGTCATCGAGAACCCCTACGGCTTCGAAGCGCTGTGGAAGCAGGGCGATTTCGTGGCGAGGGGGACGCTGATCGTGCTCATCATCATGTCGATCGGCTCCTGGTATATCGGCGTGGTCAAGCTGATCGAGCAGGCACGAGTCATGAAGGACGCGAGGGAAGCCGATGAGAAGTTCTGGAAGGCCAAGTCGGTGAAGGACGCCGTCGTCGCTCTGCGCGAGGACAGCGCGTTTCGCTTCGTCGCCGAGAAAGCTGCGTTCGCGGCCGAGCATCACGGCAACGTGCCAGGCCAGCGGCTCGACATGAACAGCTGGGTCTCTATGACTACGCAACGGGCGATGGACGTCGTAGCCAACCGCCTGCAGCGCGGCCTCGCGTTCCTCGCCACCGTGGGCTCGACCGCGCCGTTCGTCGGATTGTTCGGCACGGTGTGGGGGATCTACCACGCCTTGACTGCGATCGGCATCGCCGGCCAGGCATCGATCGACAAGGTGGCGGGGCCGGTGGGCGAAGCGCTGATCATGACCGCGCTCGGCCTGGCGGTCGCAGTGCCCGCGGTGCTCGGCTACAACTGGCTGGTCCGGCGCAACAAGGTTGCAATGGAGCTGGTGCGCCATTTCGGCGGCGGCGTGCACATGACGCTGCTCGGTCCGGGCGCGCGCAGGGGGAGCTGACCATGTCGATGAACCTCGGCAATGTCGAAGGCGACGACGATTTCGTCTCCGACATCAACACCACGCCGCTCGTCGACGTGATGCTCGTGCTGCTGATCATCTTCCTCATCACCATTCCGGTGGTCATCCGATCGATTCCCGTGCAGCTGCCGAAGGAAAGAAATCTGCCGACGCAGACCAAGCCCGAGAACATCGTCATCGCCGTCGACAAGGATGGGGACGTGTTCTGGAACAATCAGCCGGTCGATGAGCGCAGGCTGCTCGACCGGCTGAAGGAAATCGCAGTGAAGATTCCCCAGCCGGAGGTCCACATCCGTGGCGACAAGGATGGGCGCTACGAGTTCGTCGGCAGGGTCGTGTATGCGTGCCAGCGCGCCGGCATTCTGAAGATCGGCTTCATCACGGAACCGCCGGCGCGAGAAGCGCGGCGCGAGAGGTAAGCGAATCATGGCGATGAATCTCGGCGCAGGCGGCGAGCGGGAGCCGGATGTCATGGTGGACATCAATACGACTCCGCTCATCGACGTGATGCTGGTGCTGCTCATCATGCTCATCATCACCATTCCGGTCCAGACGCACGCCGTCAAGCTCAACATGCCGGTCGGCACGCCGCCGCCGACCGAGGTTCAGCCGCAGGTAGTGACCATCGAAGTCGATTTCGACGGCACCATGATCTGGAACGGGGAAGTGTTGCGCGATCGCGCGGATCTGGAGGCGCGCCTGCGCGGCGCGGCCGCCATGGCTGTACAGCCCGAAGTACATCTGCGGCCGAACAAGCTCGTGAAGTACGAGAGCGTGGCGATGCTGATGGCTTCCGCGCAACGGCTGGGCCTGACAAAAATCGGGCTGATCGGCAACGAGCAGTTCATCCGCTGAACGGCGCGCCGCGTGAGCCTGCGTCATCTTCTTTTCGCCTTTGGCCTGGGAATTTTCGCGTCGCTGGCAGCGGCGCAAGAGGGCCAGACGGTTCGACCCGAGGTCGGCAAGCCCCTGCAAAGCGCCATCGATCTGTTGAAAGGCAAGAAGGCGAAGGAGGCGCTCGCCAGGGCGCGTGAAGCGCAATCGGTGCCTAACAAGACGCCTTACGAAAGCTATCTCGCCACGCGCGTGGTCGCCCAGGCCGCCGCCGCGGCCGGCGAACCCGGCGTCGCAGCGAAGGCATTCGAGGAGGTTGCCGGCTCCGCCTCTGCCGCCGATGCTGAGCGGCGCCAGTTCGCCGCCGCCGCGGCCGGGCAGTACTACGTCGCTAAGGAGTATGCCAAAGCGGCGGAGCTTGCGGCGCGCTATATCAAGCTTGGCGGTACGGACAAATCGGTGCACACGATCTACGTGCAGGCGCTGTACCTCGGCAACAATTTCGCGGCGGCTGCGAAGGCGATCTCGGCCGATGTCGAAGCCGAGGAAGACGCGGGCAAGACGCCCGCGGAAGAGCAGCTGCAGCTATTGGCGAACGCCTACCTGCAACAGCGCGACACGGCCGGTTACGCGAAAGCGTTGGAAAAGCTGGTCACCTACTATCCCAAGCGCGATTACTGGCTGAATCTCGTTCACGGCATTGCGACGCGCCCGGGATTCTCGGAGCGTCTCGCCCTCGACGTCGCCCGCCTCAAGATCGAAACCGGGACCATGCGCACCGGCAACGAATACCTCGAGGCGGCGCAGCTCTCGCTCATCGACGGTTTCCCGGTCGAGGCCGCGCGCATCATCGACAAGGGCTACGCTGCCGGCCTCCTGGGCACCGGCCCCGAAGCCGGGCGGCACAAGCGCCTGAAGGACATGGCGGCGAAAAGCCTCGCCGAGGACAAGAAAAGCCTGGATGCCGATGCGGCTGCGGCAAAGGAGGCGAAGGCGCTTTTCAACGAGGGTTTCAATCTGGTGCTGCACGGCAAGTCCGAGCAGGGCCTGCAAATGATGGAGAGCGCGCTGCGGCAGGGAATCGCTGGCAAGCGTCCCGATCACGTCAGGCTGCAGCTCGCTTATGCCTATCACCTCGCAGGCCAGAACCAGAAGGCGGTGCAGATTTTCCGCACGGTGCAGGGCACGGATGGCTCCGGCGCCCTGGCCCGCGCATGGGCCATCCGCTTGAGCCGCGCATCCTGAGCCGCCGCATCTGAACCGCATTACCGTCGAGGATCTTTGGAGGATCAGACGCCCGGCCGGCGTCTCGCTCGCGCCGGATGGCATGCGCGCGGTCTGCTCGCTGACCACCTACTCGATGCAGGAAAACAAGGGCACGGCGAGCCTGTGGCTCCTGTCGACCGATGGGGGACGCCCGCGGCTGCTCACGACCTCCGGCGAAAAGGACGGGCAGCCGGCGTGGTCGCCGGAGGGCAGCCTGGTCGCGTTCGTCGCGAAGCGCGAGTGGCGGGGCAAGAAGGACGACGAGCCGCAGATCTACGTCATCGATCCCGACGGCGGCGAAGCGCGCCGGCTGACGCAGCTTGCGAGCGGCGTCTCGGCAATCAAGTGGTTTCCTGACGGCAAGCGGATCGCTTTCATTTCGTGGGTGTGGCCCGACCTGCGCGGCGAAACGGCACAGGCCCGCCGGCTGAAGCAGCGCAAGGAAGACAAGGTGAAAGCGCATCGCGTCGAGCATGCCACTTACCGCTTCTGGGACCACTGGCTTTCGGATGGCCGTGTGCCGCACCTCTTCGTCGCCGATCTGCGCGGCCGCTGCCGCGACTTGTTCGAGGCCACGCCTTACGAGCTGGTGCGTGCCGATCCCGACCAGCACTGCTACGACATTTCCCCCGACGGCCGCTTTGTCGCCTTCGGCGACGACCCGGCGGAGGAAAAGAAGCTGGACGACGAGTTCGACATCGTCGAGCTCGACCTGAAGAGCCGGCGCTTCCGCAACCTCACGCCGGGCGCGCCGCACCGCGACTACCACCACCCGCGCTACGCGCCGAACGGCGCGCGCCTCGCCTGCCTCTCGAGCAATGTGCGGGCGAGCCCGGTTGCGCCGAACGAAATCACCTTGATCGACCGCAGAAAAGGCGCGATCGCTGTCGTATCGAAGCGCTGGGATCGCGGCGTCGAAGCGCCGCTGCGCTGGACCGCGGACGGCTCCGCCATCCTGTGCGCCGTCCAGGACCGCGCGCGCCAGCACCTGTTCCGCTTCGATCTGGCATCGCGAACGCCTGCTGTAGTGGTGCACGGCGGCATGGTGACTGAATTCGACCTTGCCGCGGACAGCATTGCGTTCATTCGTGACGACATGAACAAACCGCCGTCGGTTTACGCCAAGCGCGGCGACGGCGCGGAGCGCAAGGCGGAGTCGTTCAACGACGCGCTATTGCAGCGCTTTCAGTTCGGTGCGTCGGAAGAGGTCAGCTTTCGCGGCTGGGGCGGCGAAACGGTGCAGATGTGGCTGGTGTTCCCGCCGCGCTTCGACCCGAAGAAGAAGTACCCGGTGCTGCATTCCATCCACGGCGGGCCGCACGCGATTTCGGCCGACTCCTGGCACTTCCGCTGGAATAACCACGTCTTCGCGGCGCGGGGCTACATCGTTGCCGACGTGAACTATCACGGCTCGTCCTCGTTCGGGCAGAAGTTTCTCGAGTCGATCCGGCATGAATTCGGCAAGCGCGAGCTGGCGGATATCGAGGCGGCCACCTCGCTCCTCGCTCGGCGCCGCTACGTCGATGCGAAGCGCATATTCGCGGCAGGCGGCAGCTACGGCGGCTATCTCGTCGCCTGGATGAACGGCCACGTGCCGCAGGGCAGATACCGCGCCTACGTATGCCACGCCGGCTGCTTCGACTGGGTCGCGATGTTCGCCGACGACTCGTATCCTTTCTTTGCGAAGGACTTCGGCGCCTGGTACTGGGAGGATTTCGCCCGGGTGGAGGCGCAGAACCCGCGCGCGGCGGTGAAGCGCATGGCGACGCCCACGCTCGTCATCCACGGCGGGCTCGACTACCGCGTACCGGATGCGCAAGCGCTGCAGTACTACAACACGCTGAAGGCGAAGAAGGTGCCTGCCCGGCTGCTGCATTTCCCGGACGAGAACCACTGGATCCTCAAGCCGCAGAACTCGCGCCTGTGGTACCGCGAGTTCTTCGCCTGGCTCAGGCGCTTCGATGCTGCTTCGCGCGGTGGCGCCGCACCTTCATGAGGTTGCCGCAGCTCGCCATCTCGCACCAGCGGCGGCTGCAGTTCTTCGTCTCGTCGAGGAACAACCAGTAGCAGGTCGAATTTCCGCAGCGGCGCAGCCGCGCGAGCCTGCTCGAGGTGAGCAGCCCGACCGCGGATTCGACGACGGGCCGCAGGGCCGCATCGAGCGCGGAGGCCGCCGGATCGAGCGACCACGCAAAGCCGTCCGCGGTCGATGAAAGCCGGGCGAACGGTGCCGTGCGGCCGTATTCGGCGTCAATGACTCTGAGGTCTTCGCTGGCCGTTGCACGCCCTTCAGTCCGCGCCAGGAGCACGCGAGCCAATGCCTCGCGCAACTCGATCGCCCGCGCCCAGAACTGCTGTGCCGTTTGCGGCGATCGCGCAGCGGCGGCGCGCAGCTTGGCCGCCTGCGCTTTGCTCACGGCGCCGGCGGCCTCGAGCCAGTCGATCAGGTCCGCAAAGCCGGTGATCCACTCCTCCCGCCGGGCTCGGGCCCCCTGACCGGAATTGCAGAAGTCGAGGCACAGGGCGCCCCCCGGGCAGCGAAAGGTCTCGGCATAGCGCTTGCCCTTCGTCCGCGCGTACGCAGCCTGCATCGCATTCCCTTCACGCATGCATAGACTCAGGATTTACCGTTTGAAGACAGGGCCCGTAACCAGTAAATTACTCTTGACAGGTTACATGATGCCAGATTATCCTGTAACCGTCTATATCGCTTTCACTAGTTACGAGAGGGATGACATGAAATCCGTCAGTGGAACGCAGCGGCTTGCTGCGATCGCCGTCGCGATCAGCGTAACTTTTTCGATGGTTTGGAGTGTGGCGAGCCTGGGCTATCCGGCCAGCTCCTCGGCAACGCTTTCGGTTTGCCGCGGTTCCTGAGCCTGGTCGAGCGTACGCAGGCGCAAAAGCGGAGAGGCCCAGGCGACGAGAGGTACCAGCGCGATCGCGCCAAGACCCGCTAGGAGCAACGTCGCCCGCAATCCCGCATGCTCGGCGATCCAGCCGCCGGCCAAGCCGCCGAAAGGCGCGGTTGCCACCGTGAGGCAGATCATCGTCGCCGTCACGCGCCCGAGCAGCGGATCCGGCGTCACTGCCTGACGCAGCGTCAGATAGTTGATGAAGAACACCATGCCGCCGAAGTCGAGCACGAACAGCCCAAGTCCGAACAGGGCCGAGACGGCGAGCTCGCCTCCCGAGGCAGCGGCAAGGAGCAGCCATCCGACGCCCGTCCCGAGCATCCCGGCCAGCATGGTGGGACCGAAGCCGAGGCGGCGGTTGAGGCGCCCGATGACAGCCGTGGCGCTGAGCGAGCCGATGCCGGCGAGCATCCATAGCGCGCCGACATGCCCGGCGCTGAAGCCGAGCTCGCGCGCCGCGTACAGCACCACGATCGCCAGTGATGCATGCCGGAAAATCTGCCATACGGCGATCGCCCAGGCGAGCGCACGCAGCACGGCGTTGCGCCAGATCGCGGACAATCCTTCGCGAATCTCCGCGCCGATGCTCGAGGCGCGCATCTTCGGCGCGTCGTTGGGCCCGGAACGGATGCCGCGCAGGATCCAGGCCGAAAGCAAGAACGACAGCGCGTCGAGCAGTATCGCGAACGGCGCCGTGAGCCACTGGATCAGCGCACCGGCGATTCCGGGACCGATGAGCTGCGCGGCGGAGTCGCTTACGCCGATCTTGGCGTTGGCCTCGACGAGATTGTTGCGCCCGACCCGTTCGGTCATGAAGACCTGGTAAGCCGGCCAACCGGAAACGGCTCCAAGGCCGACGAGGAACCCGACCGCATACAGCACCCCCATGGAGAGCACGCCGAGCCACGCGCAAAGCGGCACCGCAAGCAAGGCCAGGGCGCGCGCGATGTCCGACCATACGATGATCGGAAGCTTGGGCGCGCGGTCCACCAGCACGCCCGCGAGCAACCCGAAGAGGGCAAACGGCAGCGCCTCGAGCGCCGTAAGTACGCCCATCTCAAAAGGCGTCGCATCGAGCAGCAGGGCGCCGGTGAGCGGCAGCGCGAGGAAGGTGATCTGCCCGCCGAAATGGGTGATGGTGAGCGAGCTCCACAGCCGCACAAAATCGCCGTGGCGCCACAGCCCGTTGAACGCTCGGGCAGGATTCAGTCGTTTAAACAGAGTCGCCATTTCTTTTCCGTCGCGCGTTGCGCGAGGCGGAAACGACTCTGGCTGGTCGGCCGATTCGTCCCGCCTCGAACCCGGCGGGCAATCGGCCCGCGGGTCAGTCTTTGCCGCTGATGAGCGGCAGGCCGGCGTAACGCACGTGGTCCATGGGTTCGTTCGTCGAATGCGGGTTAATTCGGCGCGAAGTATACCGGAGACACTCCGGCTCGGCATCCGTCGCTTGAATATGGGATGCCAATCGCACTAGCACGTTCCGGGGATACCGTTGCGCGGCTGGAGCGTGAACAATCTGCCTGACCGCGAAGGCGCGGTTGAGAAAGGGGATGCCATGCGAAGCGTGATTGAACCACCCGGGAAGCGCTGCCCGTTCGTCGGCCAGGAAACCGTTTCGGTCGCGTGCGCGGGCGTTTCGTCGCATGCCCGTTGTCACGAGGGCGGCGGGGTCGCTAATGTGCACGCGTCAATGCAGGAGAGGTTTGCGATGAAACGGGGAATTCGTCTGATGGCGTTGGGCATCGCGATCGCCGTGAACGGCGTGGCCCTGGTGGCGGTGAACGTCTCAATGGTCGATGGCGCCGAGCGGGAGCTGTTGTCGCAGCAGCAGCCCGAGCGCATCGTCATCACCGCGCCGAGGCAAGAGCTGCCCGAACAACAGATGCTGGTCACTCAGAATTGCCCAGGCCGCAAGGCGCTCTGAAGCATTGCGATGCGCTACACCTGGAAGCGGCGGCGTGAGAACATAGACACGCCGACGACGTGCCCAGACCACGCGCCATCATCGCCGAGGACGAGCCGTTGCTGCGCGAGGAGCTCGCGGAGCTGCTTGGCTCGCTTTGGCCGGAGCTCGACATCGTCGCGCAGACCGGCGACGGCATCGCGACGCTGCGGGAGGTCGAAGCGCATGCGCCCGACGTGCTGTTCCTCGACATCCAGATGCCAGGGCTTACCGGTCTCGAGGTGGCTCGGCAGGTAAGCGGCCGCTGCCATATCGTGTTCGTGACGGCGTACGACCAGCACACGCTTGCCGCGTTCGAGCAGGGAGCCGCGGACTACGTGCTCAAGCCGGCCAATGCGGCCCGGCTCGCCACGACCGTGGCGCGCCTCAAGGAGCGCGTCGGCCGGCCCGCGCCGGCGATCGAAGGGCTGCTGCGCGAGCTCGGCACGCCGCAGCGCGGCTTCCTGCGCTGGATCAACGCGTCGCAGGGCCAGGCGGTTCGCGTCATCACCGTGGACGACGTGTGTTACTTCCAGGCCGACAGCAAGTACACGCGTGTCGTCACCGCAGCGGAGGAATCGTTGATCCGCAAGCCCATCAAGGAGCTTTGCGACGAGCTGGATCCTTCCTCGTTCTGGCAGATTCATCGTTCGACCATCGTCAATGTCCACGCCATCGCCGGCGTGGTGCGCGACCTGCGCGGCCGCACCCAGGTGCGCCTGAAGCGCCGGGACGAGCTGCTGGTCGTCAGTGACGCCTATGCCCATCGCTTCCGCCAAATGTAGGCAGACTCCCGCGCTGATCGACGGGCTCTCCTGGAGCGCGTTGGCTCTCGTGCTGGCGTTTTGCACCCTGGCCTCGCTGGAGGCGATTCTGGCTCCCTCAGCGGGAATCGTCGGCAGCGGCGGCGGCGACCTGATTCTCGCCTGGCTGAGCCGCACCGCGATTTTCATGGTGAACGGGATCACGGTGCTGATCACCGCGCTCGTGGTCCTGAATGCGGCAGGGCGCGCCGGCAGGCTGAGACCAGCCCTCGCGGTTGCTGCGGCAGTGGCGGGCTGCCTGGTCGCCTCCGTCACCCGATATGTCATCGGTGCGACGCCTGTCGCGGACGGACCGGTATTCATGGTGAACGCGTTCATCTCCTGGTTCGCTCCGGCGGCGGTGCTGGTCGCGGGCTACGTCTTTTACCTGCACACCCGCGCGGTGCGCGAGCAGGCCAACGCCGCCGAGCTGCAGCGCACCGCGCTCGAGAAGCAGCAGCTCGAGACGCGGCTGCGCCTCTTGCAGGCCCAGATCGAGCCGCATTTCCTGTTCAACACCCTTTCCAACGTGCGACGTCTGTGCCAGAGCGACGCCGGCGCCGGGCGCGCCATGCTCGCGCAGCTGGCACGTTACCTGCGCGCCGCGCTGCCGAGGATGCGCGACCACGACGCTTCTCTCGCCGACGAGATCGAGCTCGTTTCGGCTTTCCTGGGCGTACAGAAGATCCGCATGGGGGCGCGCCTCGAGAGCTTGATCGACGTGCCTGCGGCGCTCCTGCACGCTCGCGTTCCGTCCATGATGCTCGCGACGCTCGTCGAGAACGCGATCAAGCATGGCGTCGGTCCGCTCGCCGAAGGCGGCGCGATCCATGTCGCAGCCGCGCGCGAAGGCGAAACGCTCGTGCTCTCTGTCGCCGACACTGGCCATGGATTCGCCGCCGCTTCCGGCTCGGGCGTCGGATTAGCCAACATACGCGCCAGGCTCGCCGCGCTGTACGGCGAGCGTGCAGCGCTGCGGCTCGAGGCCAACTCGCCGCGCGGCGTGGTAGCGACCGTCACGCTGCCGTGGGCGCGCGGCGAAGGGCGACCATGAGCCGCGGCTGGTTCAGCGGGTTCGGCAGGCGCCACCTGGCCATCGTTATGGCGTTCAGCGCCGCGGTCCCCCTCACCGACGCGCTGTCAAGCTCGCTGTGGATCCCGCATCGCCACGGCGCCGTGGTTGTCGAGGGCATCGCCTGTTTTGTAATCAGCCTGGCGGCGATGCTCAGCATCATCGCTACCGAGAACCGGCTCGCCGGTGTTCTCGGCCCGGCGCCGCGCATGGCAATCGCGGTGCTCGCAGCGGCGATCGTAGGCACGGCGCTGATGGAACCAGCGACGTATCTCGTGATCCGGCCGCTCGGCCTGCCGATCGAGGGGATGGAGACGACCCTCTATGGCATCGCCCGCCGTTTGGCCAGCGCCGCGACCTGGGCGCTGATGCTGATCGCGCTCTATGTGATGTTCGAAGCCAAGCGCCGCGCGACCGAGGAGCTGCACGCGGTGCGCGTCGTGGCGCTCGCCGCCGAGCGCGCTCTCATAGAGGGCAATCTACGTGCGATGCAGGCACGGGTCGACCCTGACCTGTTGTTCGATGCGCTGGTCGCGGTCGACCATGCCTATGCGAAGAGCGTCCGCGCCGGAGAGCAGGCCCTCGACGCGCTGATCGGCTTTCTGCGCGCCGCGCTGCCGGCCGAAGCGGTAGCAACGTCAAGCGTAGGGAGCGAGTTGCAACACGTCGACGCTTATCTGGCGGTGATGGAGCTGCTGACCGCGTCGCGACCCGACGCGGAGCTGAGCGCGGAGCCGGCTGCGCGGGAGGCGCCGATGCCGGCGATGCTGTTGCTGCCCCTGGTGCGATGGGCGCTCGACGGACGCCGGGCGGGCCGCCTGCAGGTCACGGTGCGCCGGCGCGACGGCAGCCTGAACATCGCGGTGCAGAGCGATCGCGCGGAAAAATCGGCTTCACCAGCTGGCGACCCGGCCGGCGTGCGCGATCGCCTGAAGCATCTCTACCAGGAACGCGGACGCCTCGACGTGAGCATGGAGGCGGGCAAGCGGCGCGCAGTCATGGAGATTCCGCTCTAGCCAGGCCGCGCGGGATAGCGGCGAGAAGTTTCCTCGTGTACTCGTGCTGCGGATCGCGGTAGATCGCCTCGGGCGCGCCGCGCTCGACCACCTCGCCTTCGCGCATGACCAGGACCTCGTCCGACATGTATTTCACCACTGCGAGGTCGTGAGAAATGAACAGGTAGGCAAGTCCGCGCTCTTCCTGCAGGTCGAGCAGCAGGTTGAGCACGGTCGCCTGCACCGAGACGTCGAGCGCGGACACGGGCTCGTCGCAGATCAGCACTTCCGGCTCGACCGCCAGCGCGCGGGCGATCGCGATGCGCTGGCGCTGGCCGCCGGAGAATTCATGCGGGTACCTGTGCATCGCGTCCTGCGGCAGCCCGACGCGCTGCAGGAGCCGCCGAGCCTGCTCGACGCGCTCGGCATCGTCCGCGCCGAGCCGGTGAATGCGCATCGGCTCCATGAGCGAGCGGCCGATGCTCAAGCGCGGGTTGAGACTGGCGTACGGATTCTGGAACACGATCTGGATGCGCCTGCGGAACGCCATCATCTGCGCCGGCGACAGGCGCAGCAGGTCGGTGTCTTCGAGGCGCGCCTCGCCGCCGCTTGCCTCGAGGAGCCGCATGACGAGCATCGCGACGGTGGTCTTTCCCGAGCCGGACTCGCCGACCAGGCCGACCGTTCGCCCGCGGGAAATGCCGAACGAGACGTCGCGCACCGCGTGCAGGGATCGCGAGGCGAACCAGCCGATCCTCAGGCGGAATTCCTTGCGCAGGTGCTTCGCTTCGATGAGGTTCGCCGACGCGGGAGGGCGCTCGAGCGTTGTGCCGGTCGTCGCGCCTCCGCGCATGAAATCGTCGATCACCGGCAGGCGCCTGGGCCGCGCGTCGAGTCGCGGGCGGCAGGCGAGCAGCGCGCGCGTATACGGGTCCTGCGGCGCGCTGAATATGCGCTCCGTCGGTCCGCTTTCGCGCACCTCGCCCTCGCGCATCACCACCACGTCGTCGGCGATCTCGCCGACCAGGCCCAGGTCGTGGCTGATGAAGAGCACGCTCATGCGGTGTCGTTCGCGCAGCCGCGCGATCAGCTCGAGGACCTGCCGCTGCACGGTTACGTCGAGCGCCGTGGTCGGCTCGTCGGCGATCAGCAGTTTCGGCTCGTTCGCGATTGCCATGGCGATCATCACGCGCTGCTGCTGGCCGCCCGAGAGCTCGTGCGGATAGGCGCGCAGGCGCGCCCGCGGCTCGGGAATTCCCACCTCGGCGAGAAGCTCCGCGGCTCGCTCGAGCGCCTGGCGCGGCGCCATTCTGCGATGCAGCCGCAGCACCTCGGCGACCTGCTCGCCAACGGTGAGCACCGGGTTGAGCGAGCTCATCGGCTCCTGGAACACCGCGCTGATCTCGCGGCCGCGCAGTGCGCGCAGCCGTCCGGGAGGCGCGGCGAGCAGGTTTTCCCCGCCGTATACGATGCGGCTGGCCGGATCGACGATGGCGTTCTCGGGCAGCAGGCGCAGGATCGACATCGCCGACACGGTCTTGCCGCTGCCGGACTCGCCGACCAGGGCGAGCGTCGCGTCCTGCCGGATGTCGAAGCTCACGCCGCGCACCGCCTCGAGCGTTCGCTCTCGCCCGAGGCGGAACGAGACCCGGAGGTTCGCCACCGCGACGAGCGGGGTCATCGCAACTTGGGATCGAGCGCGTCGCGCAGGCTGTCGGTCAGCATCGAGAACGCCGTGAGGAAGACCGCCATGAATACGGTCGCCGCCGCGAGCTGCCACCACTTGCCGATGACGAGCTCCGTCTGGGCTTCGGAGAGCATCGTCCCCCACGACACCATGTCCACCGGGACGCCCAGGCCGAGGAAGGACAGGATCACCTCGACCTTGATGAAGGCCACGACGAGGAGCGAGAGCTGCACCAGGATCACGTGGCCGACGTTGGGCAGGATGTGCACGAACATGCGCGAGCCCGCGGAGGCGCCGATTGCCTGCGCGGCGAGCACGTACTCGCGCGAGCGATGCTTCATGTACTCCGCGCGCACCAGCCGGTACATGCCGGTCCAGCCGGTCACGGCGAGGATGATCACCACCATCCAGATGCCGCTCGCGAACACCTTGCTGAGCCCGCCGCTGCGCAGCACGGCGGCAAGCGCGAATACGAGCAGGATGCCGGGCACCGAAGTGAACACGTTGTAGAGCCACTCGAGAAAGTCGTTGGTCTTGCCGCCGTAGAAGCCGGCGAAGGCGCCGAGCAGCGTACCGATCAGCGTCGCGAACAGAGCGGCGGCGACTCCCACCGCGATCGAGACTTGCGAGCCTTTGACGGCCTTGTCGAGCACGTCGCGCCCCCAGCGGTCGCCGCCCCACGGCAGCGTCGCGGAGCGCTCCGGTTCGCTGACCTCAAGCTCGGCAGTGCGCCGCGCCCACTCGGCATACTTGGGCGCAAGCGGATCGACCGCGCTCAGATCGGGACTCGTGCCGCGCGGGCGCGCGGCGCCGGCAGGAAGCGCCGCCTCAAGGCTCGGCTGAACGCCCAAAAGAGAGGGCGTGGCATAGGGCAGACCGACCTCGCGGTTCCAGCCGGCGCTGACCAAACCGAGCGCCGCGGCGAGAATCAAGGCGAGGTAGGCTAGCACGATGCCCAGCGAGATCGTGCCGATCCGGTCCTGCCGCAACCGGCTCCAGAGCGTCTCCACCTAACCGAGCTGAACGCGCGGATCGACGAGCCGGTACAGCACGTCTGCCGCGAGATTGACGAACATGGTGAGCACTGCGAGATAGATCGTGAATGCCTGGATCACCGGATAGTCGCTGCGGTTCACCGCCAGAAAGATCTCGCGGCCGAGGCCCGGGATCGAAAAGAAAATCTCCAGCAGGAAGCTGCCGGCGAACACTCCGGGGAGCAGCAGCGCAACGTTGGTGAGCACCGGGATCATGGCGTTGCGCAGCACGTGCCTGAACAGGATGCGCGGCTCCGACAGGCCCTTGGCGCGCGCCGTGCGCACGTAGTCGTTCTTGGTCTCGTCGAGAAAGAAAGAACGGTACAGGCGGGTCTGCGGCGCGAGGCTGACGAGCGTAGCCAGCAGCACCGGCAGCGGCGCATACTTGAGAAGGTTGTTCCAGAACCCATCGCTCCAGCCTTGCACCGGGAACAATCCCCACTGGAAGGCGAGCAGGTACTGGCCGACGATGATGTAGACGAGGAAGGACACCGACATCGCCGCAACGCAGACCGCCATCACGATGCGGTCGAGAAGCGTGCCGCGGAAGTAGGCGACGAGCATCGCGACCGGGATGGCGAGCAGGACCTCGAGCAGCAGGATCGGGATGGTGATCGTCAGCGTGGCGGGCAGGCGCGTCATGAAGATCTCCGACACCGGCTCGCGGGTCATCCAGCTCTTGCCGAAGTCGAAGGTCAGCACCTCGCGCGCGAAGATCCCGAGTTGCGCGATCCAGGGGCGGTCGAGCCCCAGCTCGCGGCGGATGGCGTCGATCTGTTCCGCGCTGGCGACCTGCCCGGCGAGGATCTCGGCCGGGTCGCCGCCGAAGAACTTGAACAGCACGAAGACCAGCACGAGCACCCCGGCGAGCGTCGGCATCATCTGCCAGAGTCTGCGTAAGATGTAGGCTGTCATGATCTTGCTGCGCGCTGCGATTCTAGCGTGCACCCTGCTGGCGGCGCCCGCCGCGGCCGAGAAGGTGCTGCGCTACGCGATGCCGGTCGCCGAGACGGGGCTGGATCCGGTGCAGATCGGCGACCTGTATTCCAGCATCCTGCTTTCGCACATCTTCGATCCACCGCTTACCTATGATTTCCTGGCGCTGCCGGTGAAGGTAAGGCCGAACACCACGGCCGCGCTGCCGGACGTGTCGCGCGACGGGCGTGTCTGGACGATCCGCATTCGCCCCGGCATCTACTTCGCCGACGATCCCGCGTTCCGCGGCAAGAAGCGCGAGCTCACTGCGCAGGACTACGTCTACTCGATCAAGCGCCACTGGGACCCGAAGAGCAAGTCGCCGAACCTATACATCATCGACAAGCGCGTGGTCGGCATGAGCGCGCTGCGCGAGCAAGCGCTTGCCGGTGGCAAGTTCGACTACGACCGCGAGGTCGAGGGCCTGCGCGCGCTGGACCGCTATACCTTCCGCATCACGCTGTCCGAGCCGACGCCGAACATGCTGCATTACCTCACCTACTGCAACCTGGTATGCGCGGTGGCGCGCGAGGTGGTCGAGGCGTATGGCGACAAGATCATGGAGAAGCCGGTCGGCACGAACGCCTATCGGCTCGCGCAGTGGAAGCGCTCCTCGCGCATCGTGCTGGAGCGCAATCCCGGCTACCGCGAGCACGTGTATGACGAGGAGGCGCCTGCCGACGATGCCGAGGCGCAGGCGATCGCCGCAGCGATGCGCGGCAAGCGCCTGCCGCAGATCGACCGCGTCGAGGTGTATATCGTGGAGGAGGCGCAGCCGCGCTGGCTCGCCTTCCTCAACCGCGAGCACGACGTGATCACCGGGGTGCCGGCGGAATTCGTCCACCTTGCGGTGCCGGAAGGCCGCCTTGCGCCCAACCTGCAGAAGCAGAAGATCCAGATGCACCGCACGACCGAGCTCGATCTCGCCTTCGTGTATTTCGGCATGGATCATCCGGTGGTCGGCGGCTACTCCGCGGAGAAGGTCGCCTTGCGTCGCGCGATCGCGCTCGCCTTTGACGCCGACGAGTCGATCCGCGCCCTCTATCGCGGCCAGGCAATCCCTGCGCAATCCACCGTACCCCCTGGAGTGTTCGGCTTCAAGCCGGGACTGGTGGGAACCCTGGCCGAGTTCAATCCGGCCAAGGCGAAGGCGCTGTTGGATATCTACGGCTACGTGGACAGGGACGGCGACGGCTATCGCGAAGCCCCGGACGGTTCGAAGCTGGTGCTCGAGCTTGCCACCACGCCCGACAGCAACGGCAAGCAGCAAGAAGAGCTGTGGCGCAAGTTCATGGATCGCGTCGGGCTCAGGATCGAGTTTAGGAAGGGGCGCTGGCCCGAGCTACTGCGCGATTCGCGCGCCGGCAAGCTCATGATGTGGAACCTGGGCTGGAGCGCGGCGATTCCGGATGCCGACACCTTCTACGCGATCCTCTATGGGCAAAACGCCGGACAATCCAATCTGTCGCGCTTCAACCAGCCGCAATGGAACGCGCTTTACGACCGGGCGAAGCTACTGCCCGATGGCGCGGAGCGCGAGCGGCTGTATTCGGAAATGGACAAGATCTTCTTTGCCTACGCGCCGCTGCGGCCCATCGCGCACCGCATCACCACCGGCCTGATGCATCCCTGGGTCATCGGCTATCGGCACCACCCGGTGCTGCGGGAATGGTGGAAGTACGTCGATATGCAGGATCGAGCTGCTCCATGACCGCTTGCTCGAGCAGCTTCGGCGGCAGCAGCCCCTGCGCGATCACGGCGTCGTGGAAGCGGCGCTGCTCGAAACGCGGACCCAGCGCGACCTCGGCCTTCAGCCGCAATTCACGCAGACGCGCGTAGCCGTAGAGATAGGAGACGGCCTGCCCCGGCCACGCGAACGCGTAACGGTCTGCCTCCTGTTGCGCCATCGGCTCGGACAGGACCACTTCGCTCATGAGGAATTCCTTCGCCTCGGCGGGCGTCATCCTGCCGAGGTTGACCATCGGGTCGAGAAACGCGCGGGCAGCCCGCAGCAGGCGCAGCTGCAGCGCGAACAGCTGCCCGTCAGCGGGGAAGTACGGGATCATGACGCTCTCCGCGTAGAGCCCCCAGCCCTCGACGTTGGTGCTGTTGAACGCGAATGCGGCGCGGGCGATCGACACGCCGCGCTCGAGCATCGCGGTGAACTGCAGCTCGTGGCCGGGCCGTGCCTCGTGCGCGGTCATGGTCCAAGCCGCGGCCTCGGCGGTGAAGTCATCCGCAGGACCGGACGATTTCGCGTTCGGATTGCGCAGCGGCAGCACGAATTCTCCGAGTTCGCCCTTATTGCCGATGAGGCGCGGCGGATTCATGTACGGCGCCGGAATGGCTGCCGATTCGGCCTCGCTCGCGAGCCGGATCGATGCGCCGCGCTGCGGCAGGGTAATGATCTGCTCGCGCACGACGATGTCTTCGATCTGCTTGAGCCGCTCTCGATAGAGCGCCAGGATCCGCTCGGGCGGCACCTGCTGGCGCTTCAGCTCGCGCAGGACTTGCCGGTAGTCGCCCGAGTCGAGCTTGCGCTCGCGCGCGATCTGCGCCGCGAGGCGCGAGATCTCCTCGCGCAGCTCGGCAAACGCCAGCATGCCGAGCGAAATGGCCTGCTCCGGCGTAATGTCGACGCCGACTGATTTCAACCGGTCGGCATACAGCTCGCGCGGCAGCGTGTGGTCCTTTCGCGCCCTGGGAAGAACCACGTCGCGTACCCACTCGCAATGCGCGCGCAGCTGGGTCGCGAGCCGCTCATGGGCCGGCTGCCAGTCGCGCACCTCGCTCGCTTGAAACAACTCCGCGATGCCGGCGATGTAGCGCTCGCAGTTCTCGAGGTGCTGGCGCACTTCGGCTTCGTAGGGCCAGACGAGTCCAGCGATGGCGAAGCGCTCGCTCGCGCGTGCACGCGCGAGCTCGGCGAAGGGTGTGACGCCAGGCTCCAGGCCGGCGTAGACGCGCATGCGCTGCAGGGCGTTGCGGCGCCGCGACTCGCCGTTGCGCGCATCGAGGAGCACCTGCAGCCCCTCGAACACGTGCTTCGGGAGATCGGAGTACGGAACGAGAAGCCGGCGCTCGAGCGCGCGCGTGTGCCGCATCCTCGCAACTGCATCGATCAGGATGTCGAGGTCCTGGCGGACCCGCAGGTCCGTTTCCCGCGCTCTGAGGCCCGACAGCCGCTCCAGCAACCGGCCCGCTGCAGAGTCAAAGCGCTTCGCGTTGCCGGGCTTGTTGTCCAGCACCGCGCTATCGAAACTCTCGGCACCCAGGGACGACGCGTGCTCCGGGTGGAACGGGCCGAGCGTCTCTATTACCATCGCTGAATGGCGGTCGCTGCGCTCCAGCCACGATGCGTCTGCGGCCGCGGCCGCGACCGCCACGGCGAGCATAGCGGGGAGCGAGATCAAGGAATGGAGCGATGGCAGGCGCGGCATCATGTTCGGCGGTCTCGCTTCCTGACGGGAAAGCAGCCATGGTAGCGCCACCGCTCATCGTGCGGATGGGAAGCCCCCGCCAGCCCGACGTGCTGCGGCTGCTCTCGGCGCTCGACGCCTATCTCGAGTCGCTATACCCACCGGAAAGCAACCACATCCTCGATGTGGAGTCGCTTTGCGCGCCGAACATCCGCTTTTTCGTCGCGCGTCGCGGCGCCGATCCGGTCGGCTGCGGCGCCCTGCGCGTCGAAGCGGGATACGGGGAAGTGAAGCGCATGTTCGTCGCTCCGGAGGCGCGCGGCCAAAACGTCGGGCGCGCCATTCTGCGTTGCATCGAGGACCAGGCTGCGCGCGAAGGTCTTACGCTGATGCGCCTCGAGACGGGGATTCACCAGGCGGCGGCGCACGCGCTGTACCGCAGCGGCGGCTATGCCGAGTGCGCCCCTTTCGGCGAGTACCGGCTGGACCCGCTGAGCGTATTCATGGAGAAGCGATTGTGACGGCCGCGGGTGGTCGGCGTGTAATAAACCGGCTGGCGGTTACACGCTAAGGGGTTCCTCGTCCATCGCGGCGATCTGCTCCCGCAGCTCGAGAATCCGGTCCTGCCAGTAGCGTTGCGTGCCGAACCAGGGGAAGGCGGCGGGAAACGCCGGATCGTCCCAGCGGCGCGCGAGCCACGCCGAGTAGTGGATCAGCCGCAGCGTGCGAAGAGCTTCGAGCAAGTGCAGCTCGCGCCGCTCGAAGGGCATGAAGTCCTCGTAGCCGGCCAGCACGTCGGAAAGCTGTCGCGTCATCGCGCTTCGATCGCCCGAGAGCAGCATCCACAGGTCCTGCAGCGCGGGGCCCATGCGCGAGTCGTCGAGATCGACGAAGTGCGGTCCGGCGTCGGTCCACAGGATGTTGCCGGCGTGGCAATCGCCGTGCAGCCGGATCGAGCGCACCTCGCCGGCGCGCTCGTAGCACCGCGCCACGCAAGCGAGGGCCTGTTCGGTCACCGCTTTCCACGCGTCCAGCAAATCGGCCGGGATCAAGGCATGCTCGAGCAGCCAGGCGCGCGGCTCGCGTCCGAAGCTTTTTGCAGTCAGTGATTCTCTCGCCTTGAATTGCCTGGTTGCGCCGACGGCATGGATGCGTCCGATGAAGCGTCCGATCCATTCGAGCGTCTTGCGGTCTTCCAGCTCGGGGCTGCGCCCGCCGCGGCGCGGGTAGACCGCAAAGCTGAAACCGCCATGCTCGCCGGTAAAGGTTGGCGCGACGGCCGGTATTTCATGCTCCGCCAGTTCCCTGGCAAAGGCATGTTCTTCGGCGATCTGCGGCGCGCTCCAGCGGCCCGGACGGTAGAACTTCAGCACCACTGCAGCGCCGTCTTCCAGCCAGACCTGGTAGACGCGGTTCTCGTAGCTGTTCAGCGTGAGCAGCCTGCCGTCGGCGCGAAAGCCGGCGCTGTCGCAGGCGTCGAGCACGACGTCGGGCGTGAGCGCCGCGTAGGGATGCGGCATGGCGTATAGTAAACCGATGGCGGAAAAAGTCGTCGCAGTCGAGGATCTGCACTTCAGCTACGGCGAGCTGTCGATCTTCCGCGGCCTGTCGCTCGACATCCGCCGCGGCCAGATAGTCTCGATTCTCGGCGGCAGCGGCTGCGGCAAGTCGACGCTGCTCAAGCTGATCGGCGGACAATTGCTGCCGCGGCAGGGCTCCATCAAGGTCGAGGGCAAGCAGGTGCACGAGCTCGAGTCGGACGAGCTTTATGCGCTGCGCCTCAAGATGGGGATGATGTTCCAGAACTCGGGCCTGTTCAGCGACATGACGGTGTTCGAGAACGTCGCGTTTCCCCTGCGCGAGAACTTCGAGCTGCCCGAGCAACTTCTGCGCCGCATCGTGCTGATGAAGCTGCACGCGGTCGGCCTGCGCGGCGCGCGCGACATGATGCCTGCCGACCTGTCAGGCGGCATGACGCGCCGCGTGGCGCTGGCGCGCGGCATCGCCACCGACCCCAAGCTGATGATGTACGACGAGCCCTTCGCCGGGCTGGACCCGATTTCGCTCAGCCATGTGGTCGAGCTCATCCGCCAGCTGAACCAGGCGCTGGGGCTCACCTCGATCGTGGTGACCTACGACGTGAAGGAGGCGCTGAAGGTCGCCAGCTACGTTTACATGATCTGCGACGGCGTGGTGCTCGGCAAGGGCAACCCGCAGGAGATCGAGGCCTCGGAAGATCCGTACGTCAAGCAGTTCCTCCACGCGCTGCCTGACGGCCCGGTGCGCTTCCACTTCCCGGCGCCGCCGCTCGAGGAGGAGCTGAAGCTCGCGAGCTGACAAGGAGGAGACCATGACCGAGAACCGCGAACCTTCCGGCGACACCATCACGCAGGCGGCGAGCAAAGTGGTCAGCGAGGGGGACGATGTGCGCAGGCGGGTGCGCGAGCTGACCCTCGAGGCGCTGAAGAACAGGCGCTTCGACCGCGATGCGATCCGCGAAGTGGTGCGCGCGGTGAGCGAGGGCGTGAGCCTGGGGGCGCCGTCGAGCCGCGTCGGGCTGCGCCAGGCGCTGGCCGAGGCTTTCCGCGGCATGGACCAGGCGCTCACCAAGTCGGTCGAGGCGGGCCACGAGGCGATCCGCCAGCTGGTGGCCACCGGCCGCGGCATCTCCGAGCGCGAGCTGAAGCAGGCGCTCGCCGGGCTGGAGAAAATCGAGGAGGACTTCGTCGCGACCGTCAGCCAGGTCGCGGAGAGCGCGAGCGAGCGCGTGCGTCCCGAGATGCGCGAGCTCGCCGCCCAGGCGACGCGCGCCGGCACGCAGACCGGGCGCCAGACCGCGGCCATGATGACCGAGCTCGCGCGGCGCATGGCCAGCAGCTCGATCGAGATCACGCTCTCGGGAATCGAGCTGGCGGGCGAGTTCGGGGTGCGCTTCGCGCAGCTCGCGGGCGGCGTGCTCGCCGGGATGGCGGACGCGCTCGACAAGTCCGAGGGCGGCACGAAGAAAAGCTCCTAGGCGCGGATGCTGCGGCAGACCCTCGGCATGATGCGGGAGCTGCCGCGCCTGCACGAGATCACCTCGGTCTTCATCCGGCACGGCCTCGGCGATTTCGTGCAGCGCATCGGCCTGGCCGGCGTGCTCGAGCGCGCCGGCCAGATCCTGCGCTGGGGCGAGGCGGTCGAGGCAGTCAAGCTCGAGCCGGCGCAGCGCATGCGCATGGCGCTCGAGGAGCTCGGCCCCACTTTCGTCAAGCTCGGGCAGGTCATGGCGACGCGCGTGGACCTCTTCCCGCCGAGCTGGATCGCCGAGTTCGAGAAGCTGCACGCCGAGGTTCCGCCGGTGCCGTTCGACGAGCTGCTGCCGGAGCTCGAGCGCTCGCTCGGCCGCTCGCCTTTCGAGGTGTTCCGCGACATCGAGACCACCGCCTGCGCCGCGGCCTCGATAGCGCAGGTGCACCGCGCGAAGCTGCAGGACGGCACCCCGGTGGTGCTCAAGGTGCGGCGGCCGGGGGTGCGCGCCAAGATCGAGGCCGACCTGCGCCTGCTCAGGCGCGTGGCCGAGCTGATCGAGAGCGAGATGCCCGAGGCGCGGCGCTACCGGCCCGCCGAGATCGCGGCGCAGTTCGCGCGCTCGCTCGAGCGCGAGGTCGACTTCGCCACCGAGACGCGCAACGTCCAGCGCTTCGCGCAGAATTTCGCCGGCGACCCGCACATCGTCATCCCGAAGGTTTATCCCGAGTTCACCAGCGACACGCTGCTGGTGCAGGAGCGCGTCGAGGGCATTCCGGCGACCGACCCGGCCGCGGTCGACGCGGCGGGCCTGGACCGCAAGACGCTCGCGGCGCGCGGCACGCAGGCCTTCCTCAAGCAGATCCTGATCCACGGCTTCTTCCACGCCGACCCGCACCCCGGCAATGTGATCTACCTGCCGGACCACCGCCTGGTGATCATCGACTTCGGCATGGTGGGGCGGCTCTCGCCGCAGCGGCGCAAGCAGGTGACCGACCTGCTCGCGGGGCTCGCGCGCATGGAAGAGGAGCCGATGCTCGACGTGCTGCTCGACTGGGCGGGCGACGCGTACGTGGACGAGGCGAAGCTCGCCGCCGACGTGAACGAGATGGTGTTCGAATTCGAGGACGTGCCGCTGAAGAGCATCCGCATCGGCAACGTCATCCGGCAGTTTTCCGCGATCGTGCGCGAGCACTCGATCGTGCTGCCCTCCGACCTGTCGATGATGTTCAAGGCGCTGATCACGCTGGAGGGCCTGGGCCGCCAGTACGACCCGGAGGTCCACATCATCGACCACCTGGCGCCGCTCCTGCGCAACGCGCTCGGCGAGCGCTACCAGCCCGCCGAGCTCGCGCGGCGCGGGCGCGCCGCGATGAGCGGCTTCCTCAATCTGGTAGGCAGTGTGCCGCGCGACTTCGCGCGGCTGCTGCGCGAGGCGCGGCGCGGCAAGACCCGCATCGACCTCGACCTCAAGCGGCTCGACAGCTTCGGGCGCCAGCTCGACCGCACGCTGGACCGGGTGACTATGGGCATCATGACCGCCTCGCTGGTCATCGGCTCGGCGATCGTGCTGACGGTGCAGGAAGGCCCGAGCTTCCTCGGCGTTCCGGTGCTGCCGGCGCTGGGCCTCGCCGGCTACGTGGTGGCGTTTCTCAACAGCGTCTGGATCATCTACGGCATCTGGCGCTCGGGCCGCAGCTGAAGTCCTTTCAAGCCTTGCCGCCTTCCTTCGCGATGAAGCGCAGCGCCACGCCGTTGTTGCACCAGCGCTGGCCGGTCGGCGGCGGGCCGTCGTCGAACAGGTGGCCGTGGTGGCCGCCGCAGCGGATGCAGTGATACTCGGTGCGCGGGTAGATCAGGAAGTAGTCCTTCTTGGTCTCGAGCGCGCCCGGGATGCTGGTGAAGAAGCTCGGCCAGCCGGTGCCCGACTCGTACTTCATTTCCGAGGTGAAGAGCGCCAGGCCGCAACCGGCGCAGACGAACGCGCCGGGGCGCTTCTCCTCGTTGAGCGCGCTGGTGCCGGCGCGCTCGGTGCTTTCCTCGCGCAGCACGCGGAATGCGTCCGCGGGCAGGCGCTTGCGCCACTCGTCCTTCGACAGCTTGAGCGGCTCGCCGGGCGAGGGCACCGTAGCGCCGGCGGGCAGGAAAGTCTTCCAGTTTTTCTGCAGCTCTTCGATGCCTTTCATGTTGGCAGGGGGCCCGGCGAACGCGGCCGGGGAGGCAAAAGCCGCCGCCACGGCCTTGAGCAAAGTGCGCCGATCCATCCCTTGTCTCCTTTCAATCTGGCAGGTTCGGCCGGTTAGTCGCGCCAGCCGGCCGTGCCTGACAGATCTTACAGGAGCAAGCTGCTGCTACCGGCTCAGTTCGTGCGCGATGACGCCGCCGAGGACTGCACCGACGACGATGCCGACTCCGGTATTCACGTCGACACCGGCATGGTAGGCGGGATACGCGGGGTAAGGCGGGTATACCGGGACCGCTCTCTGAACGACGACCACTCGCGGCGCCGGGCGGTAATACGGCTGGTAGTAGTAGTGGCGATACGCCGGCCGTACGACGTAGTGCGGTGCATTGTGGTCCCCGCGGTACCCGTGCGCCGGCGCCCAGCGCGGCGGATCGGCAAATGCGGTGGCTGAAACGGCGAGCGCAGCGGCGGCGAGAGTCAGTTTCTTCATCAACATGGCAACCTCCTTTTGGGTGGGCCTCGCCATTTGACGCGGATCGACTCTCGCAGGTAACCGATAAAGTGCAACATCTGTAACAGCGTGTTAATTTCGCGCCCCTAGGAGGGGTTGATGCCGAGAATTCTGGTTGGATTCTTTCTCGCCTTATGCGCCGCGGGTGCGCCGGCGCAGGATGCATATCCGTCCAAGCCGATCACGATGGTGGTGCCGTTTCCTCCCGGCGGCGTCGCCGACATCGTCGGGCGTCCGCTTGCGGCGGGGATGCACAATGTGCTCAAGCAGCCGGTTGTCGTCATCAACCGCACCGGCGCGGGGGGAGCCGTGGGCATGGCCTCCGTGGCGAAAGCGCCTCCGGACGGCTACACCATCCTGATGAGCCTGTCTTCCATCTCCATCTTTCCAGTGTCCGATCGCATCAACGGCAAACAGCCGCCGTACGAGCTGAAGGACTTCGCGCCGATCGCGCTGGTGACAGCCGACCCCACCGTGCTGGTGGTGCGCGCCGATAGCAAATACGGGACGCTCAAGGATTTCGTCGACGCGGCGAAGGCGAACCCGGGCAAGATCAATTACTCGTCCTCCGGCGTGTACGGCACGCTGCACGTGGCGATGGAGATCTTCGCCAACGCCGCCGGCATCAAGCTGTTCCATGTGCCCTATCAGGGCGGCGGACCGGCGGTGACTGCGCTGCTCGGCGGCCAGGTCGAGGCTCTCGCCTCGGGCCCGGCGGCGGCGATCGGCCAGATCAAGGGCGGCAAGATGCGCGCGCTCGCGAGCTGGAGCACCGAGCGGCTCAAGCTCCTGCCCGAGATCCCGACCTTCAAGGAGCTCGGCTACGACGCCGAGTTCTACATCTGGTCCGGGGTATTCGTGCCGGCGGCGACGCCGGCGCCGATCGTCACCAAACTGCGCGAGGCGATGCGGGAAGTCGCGACCTCGCCCGAATTCAAATCGGCGATGGAGAGGGTTGAGACGCCGGTCAACTACCTCGACGCGCCGGAGTTCCAGAAGTACTGGGAGCGCGATGCCGCGCGGCTCAAGCTGGCGCTGGAAAAAATCGGCAAGGTCGAGGAGAAGTAAGAAATCGGGGTCAGACCCCGATTTTATTTTTTCCGCTTCTTCTTCAATCGCGCCAGCTTCTCGAGCAGCGCGCGCGGACGCCGGTACTGCATCAGCACGCCGACCCGGCGCTCGAACGGGTCCCGCCGCGCCACCGCCTTCAGGTGATGGCCGTTGAGCAGCGGAAAGTGGCGGATCGTGTCGAGCTCCTCGGCGACCGGCCACGCGTTCTTCTCGCCGGAAATCCACAGCTTCGGATCGACGCGCCGCAGGTCGAACGGCACGGAATATTGGCGCAGCGTCTTGTGATCGCGCCGGTTGTAGTATTCGTGAAAGTACGACATCGCGAGCTCGCGCAAGCTGCGATAGACCGGGTCGCGCCAGCGCAGGCCGATACCGTTGGTCTTCGAGATCGCACCCCAGAGGCCGCGTCGCCTGAAGAGCGCCACCACATGGTCGAAGTCGCGCACCGCGCGCATATCGAGGAGCAGCGGCGGCTCGCCTTGTATCCACAACGCGCAGGCGGCCAGCATGGCACCCTCGATGCAGTGCGCGCTTTCGGTGCGCAGGACCGCGCGCACCGGGCGGCAGGTGTCGCCGCCGACTTCGAAGTTCTGCTTTAAACCATAGAGATAGGCCTGGATCTTGCGCGGCGAGTCGAGGCGCCTAAGAAGCGCGAACTCGGCCGGCGTCAGGCCGAGGTCCTCGCGCCGCGCGTAGCGGTTTCTGGGCATGGCTGCGGCAAAATATAACGCCACGCTGCGGCCGGCAATCGGCGTCGCAACCCCCTGATTTGTCGGGCGTCACGCGCGCCCCTTGCGCCTAACCGCACAGGGCTGTATTATTCACATATGAACAAACGCCGCGCGCCGCGCCGCCGCAGCTCCGCCCCAGCCGCGGACGACGTCATGTGGTCGCTGATGCACGCGGCGCATGCGGTCGAGAGCCAGATCGAGGAGGCCTTGGCGCAGGTGGAGCTGTCGGGTGCCAAGCTCGCGGCTCTGACCCAGCTCGTCGAGGCCGATGAGCCGGTGACACTTGGCGAGCTGGCCGCGAAATGCGCGTGCGTGCGCTCCAATATCACCCAGCTCGTGGATCGCCTCGAGGCCGACAAGCTGGTCCGGCGCGTGGACGACGCCGCGGACCGGCGCAGCCTGCGGGCCGCGATCACGCCCCTCGGCCGCGAACGCCAGGCCGCGGGAGCGAAGAAAGTAGACGAGGTGCGCAGAAAGCTCGGCAAGGCGCTGAGTGCGATTGACCACGCTGCCTTGAAGCGCGCGCTGTCCGATCTGGATTGAATTTTTTTCGACAAATCATGCATATATGCACTATTCATCATAGAAAGGATCACCTATGAACATCCTCTTCGTGGTGTGCATGATGTTTATGATGCCGCTCGCCATTGCGCAGGAGATTGCCCCTGACGTTCTGATACGGGGAATCTCCGAGGAGGTCACCGCGGCGATCAGGCAGGACAAGCGCCTCCAGGCCGGCGATGCCGGGAAGATCGCCGAGCTCGTCGAGGCGAAGATCCTGCCGCACTTCGATTTCAGGCGCACCACCCAGATCGCGATGGGCGCCAACTGGCGGCGCGCGACGCCCGAGCAGCAGGAGCAGCTGGTGCGGGAATTCAGGACGCTGCTGGTGCGCACCTATTCCGGAGCGCTCGGGAGCTACCGCGACCAGGTGATCGAGTTCAGGCCGTTGCGCGCCCAGCCCGGCGACTCCGAGGTAACAGTCCGCTCCCAGGTCAAACAGCCGGGCGCAGTGCCGGTGGCGATCGAATACGACATGGAGAGGACCGGATCAGCGTGGAAGGTGTTCGATGTCCGGGTGAGCGGCATCAGCCTCGTCGCCACCTACCGCAGCGCTTTCGCCGAGGAGGTGCGCAACCACGGCATCGATGGGCTGATCAGTTTGCTTTCAAGCAAGAACCGTGGCGCTGTGAAGCCCGTGTCGGTCAAGACTTGATCCTGTGTTTCAAACGCCCCATTTGTGCTGGGACGGCGGTAGCACAGCCCTCTTATCAACGCGAGTAGAATCGCTCTCCTTTCGCCGCAAGAATCCTCCGCTCCCGATGACCGATCTCTTTTTGCGCGCCAGTTTCCCTGCAGGCCTTGCTCTCGCGCTCGCGGCATGCAGCCCGTCGAACGGTGCACCCGACAAAGGCGGCCACAAGGGCGGCCCGGGCGCTGGCATGCCGCCGCCGGAAGTCACGGTGATGGCGGTGGCGCCGCAGGCGCTGGCGGTGAGCTTCGAATATGTCGGCCAGACCGCCGGCTCGCGCGAGGTGGAGGTGCGCGCCCGCGTCGCGGGGATTCTGCTCAAGCGCAACTTCACCGAGGGCGCGCCGGTCAGGCAGGGCCAGTCGCTCTACACCATCGATCCGGCGCCGTTCGAGGCGGCGCTCGCGCGCGCCGAGGCGGATGTCGGCGCCGCCGAAGCGCGCTTCGAGCAGGCGCGCAAGAACGCCGCGCGGTTGAAACCGCTCTACGCGGAGAAAGCGGTGAGCCAGAAAGAGTACGACGACACCGTGTCGGCCGAGGCGATCGGCGCGGCCGACGTCAAGGCGGCGCGGGCCCGGCTCACCGAGGCAAAGTTGAATTTGAGTTATACGAAAGTGGAATCTCCCGTCCCGGGAATCACCGGGCGGTCGATGCGCCAGGAAGGCTCGCTCATTTCCGGCCCGGATGCGCTGCTCACCACGATCACCCAGGTCGACCCGATCTGGGTCAACTTCGGCATCCCCGACAACGAGGAGGCGCAGATCCAGAAGGAAGTGCAGGCCGGGCAGCTCGCGCTGCCGAAGGGCGGCAACTTCGAGGTGGCGCTGCGGCTTGCCGACGGCTCGACGTACGCGAAGACCGGGCGGCTCAACTTTACCGACGTGCGCGTGTCGGCCGCCACTGGCACGCGCGAGACGCGCGCCGAGATTCCCAACCCGGGCGGCGCGCTCAAGCCCGGCGAGTTCGTGCGCGTGATCCTGCGCGGCGCGACGCGGCCCAACGCGGTCACCGTGCCGCAGCGCGCCGTGCTCGAGGGGCCGCAAGGAAAATTCGTCTATGTCGTGAATGAGAAGAGCCAGGCCGAGCCGCGCCCGGTCGAAGTCGGCGAATGGGCCGGCCAGTCCTGGATCATCACCAGCGGGCTCAAGCCGGGCGAGCGGGTGATCGTCGACGGCGTGATGCGCCTCGGGCCTGGAGCGCCAGTCCGGATCGCCGAAGCCAAGCCTGCAGCTGAATCCAAACCTGTAGCCAAGAAGTAATTCATGTTCTCTCGGTTCTTCATTGATCGGCCCATTTTTGCGGCCGTCGTCTCCATCTTCATCGTGCTCGCCGGGCTCGCGGCGATGCGCAACCTGCCGATTGCGCAGTACCCCGAGATCGCGCCGCCGGTGGTCACGGTGCAGGCGGTGTATCCGGGCGCCTCGGCCGAAGTGCTCGAGCAGACCGTCGCGGCGCCGCTCGAGAACCAGATCACCGGGGTCGAGAAGATGATCTTCATGAGCTCGACCTCGGGCTCGAACGGCATCGTGCAGATCCAGGTCACCTTCGACATCGGCGCGGACGCCGACCAGGCGGCGCTCAACGTCAATAACCGTGTCAAGCAGGCCGAGCCGCGCCTGCCCGAGGAAGTGCGCCGCCAGGGCGTGACGGTGCAGAAGGGCTCGTCCGCCTTCCTGCAGGTGCTGGCGTTCTATTCGCCCGACGGCCGCTACGACAACCTCGCCATCAGCAATTTCGTGACGCTGAACGTGCTCGACGCGCTGAAGCGCGTGCCCGGCACCACCAACGTGCAGATCTTCGGCGCGAAGGACTACGCGATGCGCATCTGGGTCAAACCGGATCGGCTGTCACAGCTGCGGCTCACGCCCACCGATCTCATCCGCGCGCTGAACGAGCAGAACGCGCAGTTCGCCGCCGGCAAGGTGGGCCAGTCGCCGAGCGGCAGCCCGCAGGAGCTCGTGTACACGATCACCACCAAGGGCCGCCTCGCCGATCCGCGCGAGTTCGAGAACATCATCGTGCGCGCTAACCCCGACGGCTCGAACCTGCGCCTGAAGGACGTGGCGCGCGTCGAGCTCGCCTCCAAGGACTACGAGTTCATCGGCCGCATCAACGGCCAGCAGGCGACGCTCGTCGGCGTGTTCCTCCTGCCCGGCGCCAACGCGCTCGAAGTCGCCGACAACGTGGTGAAGACGGTGAACGAGATCGTGCCGCGCTTCCCCCAGGGCATGACCTATTCGGTGCCCTACGACACCACGCGCTTCGTTCGGGTGTCGATCCGCGAGGTGCTGTTGACGCTCGGCGAAGCGATGCTGCTTGTCCTGCTGGTGGTGTTCCTCTTCCTGCAGAACTGGCGCGCGACACTGATCCCGATCGCCGCGGTGCCGGTGTCCTTGATCGGCTGCTTCGCCGGCCTGTACATGCTCGGCTACTCGATCAACACGCTCACGCTCTTCGGCATGGTGCTCGCGATCGGCATCGTGGTCGACGATGCCATCGTGGTGCTCGAGAACATCGAGCGCATCATGCACGAGGAGCACCTCGCCGCGCGCGAGGCGGCGGTCAAGGCGATGCGCGAGGTGAGCGGGCCGGTGGTCGCGATCGTGCTGGTGCTCTGCTCGGTGTTCGTGCCGATCGCCTTCCTCGGCGGGCTTGCTGGCGAGCTCTACCGCCAGTTCGCGGTGACCATCACCATCGCGGTGGTGATCTCGGGCATCGTCGCGCTCACGCTCACGCCGTCGCTCTGCGTGCTGATCCTCAGGCGCGAGCACAAGCTGCCCATGCGCTTCTTCCAGTGGTTCAACGACTGGTTCCAGCGCGTCACCGCTCGCTATTCCAACGGCGTTGCCTGGATGATCCGCCGCGCCGCGATCGGCCTGGTGGTGTTCGCCGGCATGGTGGTGATCGCCGCCGGCCTGTGGCGCTTCACGCCCGGCAGCCTGGTCCCCGACGAGGACCAGGGCTACTACATCAGCGCGGTGATCCTGCCCGACGGCGCGACGCTCGAGCGCACCGACAAGGTGGTCGCGCAGGTGCTGCAGGCGATCAAGTCGAACCCGAACAACAAGGATGCCATTGCCTTCACCGGCTTCGATTTCCTCGGCGGCTACTTCCGCAACAATGCCGCCACCATCTTCGTTACGCAGAAGCCTTGGGACGAGCGCAGGGCGACTACCAAGGATGTGGTCGGCGATCTCTTCATGAAGACCGGCGGCATCAAGGAAGGCCTCGTGCTCGCCTTCGGCCCGCCGCCGATCTTCGGCCTCGGGCAGGCGGGCGGCTTCGAGCTCTATCTGCAGAACCGCGGCGAGGGCGGTGCCCGGCGCATGGCCGAGGTGACGGGCCAGTTCATGAAGCAGACCGGGAGCGATCCCAAGTTCGCCTTCGTGCAGACGCTCTGGCGCGCCGCGGCGCCCCAGCTCTATGTCGATGTCGACCGCGAGAAGGCGAAGGCGCTCGGCGTGCCGCTCAACGAGCTCTACGGCGCGCTCGCCGCCACCCTCGGCAACTACTACGTCAACGACTTCAACAAGTTCGGCCGCACCTGGCAGGTGCTGATGTCGGCGGAGCCCGAGTACCGCAAGAGCCCGGACTCGGTGGGCGACATCTACGTGCGCTCCGACAAGGGCGAGATGATCCCGCTGCGCTCGCTCGCCAACGTGCGCTACGCCTCCGGCCCGGACTCGCTCACGCGGTTCAACAACCTTCCCGCAGTGAAGCTGTTCGGCGCGGCCGCGCCGGGCATCTCGTCCGGCCAGGCGATCGAAGAGGTCGAGCGCATCGCGCGCGAGACGCTGCCGCCGGACTTCAGCTTCGACTGGGGCGGCGCCTCCTACCAGGAGAAGAAGTCGGGCGGCACCTCGGTGCTCGCGCTCGGGCTGGCGGTCATCATGGTGTTCCTGATACTCGCCGCGCAGTACGAGCGCTGGTCGCTGCCGCTCTCGGTGCTGCTCGCGCTGCCCTTCGGCACGTTCGGCGCCCTGGCTGCGGTCTACTTGCGCGGGTACAGCAATGACGTGTACTTCCAGATCGGGCTGGTGACGCTGCTCGGCCTCGCGGCGAAGAACGCGATCCTGATCGTGCAGTTCGCCGAACTGAAGGAGCGCGAGGGCCTGTCGGCCGCAGCCGCTGCGCTGGAGGCGGCGCGGCTGCGCTTCCGTCCGATCCTGATGACCTCGCTCGCCTTCATCTTCGGCGTGCTGCCGCTCGCGATCTCGAGCGGCGCCGGCGCCGGCGCACGCCGCTCGGTCGGCACCGGCGTCATGGGCGGAATGATGGCGGCGACCTTCCTCGCCATCTTCTTCGTGCCGATGTTCTTCAAGCTGCTCACCGACCGACGACTGCACGAACGCCGCAGCACCGCCGAGATCAAGGACGAAGTCGAACGCGCGCGAGCGGTTACGCACGCGCAGGTTCAGGACCCGCATCACGCTCCACATTCGGAAGAAGGCAATGCGTAAGTCCCTTCTGCTTGGGGTTCTGGTCCTGGTTGCCTGCAGCACGCAACCTCCCTATGAGCGGCCGGCCGTCGAGCTCCCCGCCGCCTGGAAGGAAACGGCGCCGCGCTACGCCGAAGGCGGGCGCTGGTGGCGCATTTACGACGACCAGGGCCTCGAGAAGATCGTCGACGAAGCGCTTGCCGGCAACGCCGATCTGCTCGTCGCCGTGGCGCGGGTCGACGAGGCGCGCGCGCTGCTTGGCGAAGCGCAGGCCGGTTTCTATCCCCAGGTGGACGCGCGTGGCAGCGCCTCGCGCCAGCAGAACTCGAAGAGCACCGCGACTTTCTTTCCCGGTATTCCGACCCGATACAACGACTATCGAGCGACGCTGAACGTGTCGTACGAGGCCGATCTGTTCGGGCGGCTGCGCTCCGGGGCGCAGGCGGCGCGCGCTGAGCTGCAGGCGAACGAGGCGTCGCGTGACGCGGTGCGCCTTGCGCTCGCCGCGGAAGTCGCCAAGTCGTACTTCACGCTGCGTGCGCTCGATGAGCAGGTCGATCTGACGAGAAAAACCGTTTCGCTTCGCGAAGAGGCTCTTGCGCTGCAGAAAAAACGCTTCCAGGGCGGCGTGATCTCGGAGTTCGAGCTGCGCCAGCTCGAGGCCGAGGCGGCCGCGGTGCGTGCGCAGCTCCCGCCGCTCGAGCGCGACCGCGAGCGCGAAGAGGCTGCTCTTTCAGTTCTCCTGGGACGGACGCCGCGGGCGATTTTCGAAGAGAAGGTGATCCGCAGGGTCGCGGAAGACGAGTCGCCGGCGGCTCCGGTGGTGCCGTCGGGTCTTCCTTCCGAGCTGCTGCTGCGCCGTCCCGACCTCGTCGAGGCCGAGCGGCGCCTCGCCGCAGCCAACGCGCGCATCGGCGTGGCGCGCGCCGAGATGTTCCCGTCAATCACGCTCACCACAGCGCTCGGCAGCGAGAGCGCGGCGCTTTCCAATCTGTTCACCGGGCCCGCCGGCCTATGGGTGCTCGGCGCCGCGGTGGCGCAGCCGATCTTCGCCGGCGGGCGGTATGAAGCGCGCACCGCCGCCGCCGAGGCGCGCGAGCGGCAGGCGCTCGGCCAGTACCAGAAATCGATCCAGAACGCGTTCAGCGAGGTGCGCGCCGCGCTCGCCGCTCAGACCCGCGCTCGCGAGAGCTACGAAGCCGAATCCACCCGCGCCCAGGCGCTCAGCGACACACTGCGCCTCGCGCGCCTTCGCTACGAGAACGGCGTCGCGAGCCAGCTCGATGTGATCGACGCCGAGCGCGGCCTTCTCGCCGCGCGCAGCGCGCGCATCGAGGCCCTGCGCGCCCACCGCGCCGCGCTCGCAGACCTCTTCAGAGCCCTCGGCGGCTAAGCCGCGGCGGTGACGCCCGCTTTCAGTTAAAAACGTACGCGTCCATCGCCAGCACGCCGCTCTCGATGCCGTTGTAGACGCGCTCGGGCTTGCCTTTTTCCGGCGCGGCGCCTAGCGCGAAAAATAGCGGCAGGAAATGCTCGTCGGTGGGATGCGCACGTGCGCCGTGCGGAGCGAGCGTGCGGTAATCAGCAAGGCTGTCGTAGTCCCGGCTTTCGATCTTGTTGTGGACCCACTGCTGGAACTCGCGCGCGTAGGGCTCGGGCTTGCCGCCGCCGCGCGCCCAGTCCCGCAGATTGTGGGTCATGTGACCCGAGCCGATCAGCAGCACATTTTCGTCGGCAAGCGGCCGCAGCACGCGTCCTACCCCAAGGTGATGACGCGTGCCTAATGCGGGCTGCACCGAGATCTGCACCACCGGGACGTTCGCGTCCGGATAGACGTAGAGAAGCGGCGCCCACGCGCCGTGATCCAGCCCCCGGCAGCCGTCGATGGCGGCGGTGAAGCCGCCAGCCTTCAGCAGCGACTGCGCGCGCTGCGCCACCTCGGGCGCGCCGGGCGCGGCGTAACGGATCCGATAGAGCGGCTCCGGAAAGCCGGAGAAATCGTGAATCGTCTGCGGCTTGGCGGCTCCGGTGAGCATCGGCAGGTTGGTCTCCCAGTGCGCCGAGGCGATCACCACCGCGCGCGGCTTGGGCAGGCGCCGGCCGAGCGAGCGCCACGCCTCGCCGGCCGGGCCCGGATCGAGCGCGTGCATCGGCGAGCCGTGGGAGATGAAGACGCTCGGCAGGGAGGCCATTACGCCGCTTGCTTCAGGAGACCTTCAGTCCTCAGTGCCTCCTGGACCTTGGGGCGAGCGCCGACGCGGGCCAGGTACGCCGTGACGTTGGGCCACCTGGAGAGATCGAACTGCAGCGGCTTGCTCCAGCTGAGCACCGTGAACGCGTAAGCATCCGCGACGCTGAAGTTCTTGCCCATCAGGTAATCCTTGCCTTCGAGCTGCTTGTCCAGCCACTCGATGCGGATGCCCAGGTTCTCCCTTGCGATGCGCTTGTACTCGTCGGGCGTGTTGGGCTTGAACAGCGGCGAGAATCCCTTGTGCAGCTCCGAGGTGATGAAGTTGAGCCACTCCTGCAGCTGATAGCGCTCGAAGCTGCCGTTTCTGGGGGCGAGGCGCGAGTCGGGCTTCTGGTCGGCGAGGTATTGGACGATCGCGGGCCCTTCGGTGAGCACCTGGCCGCTATCGAGCTGCAGCGCCGGGACGTAGCCCTTGCTGTTGATTTTCAGATAGTCGCCGCCGCCGTCGTACTTCTTGGCTTTGAGATCCACCTTGACGAGCTCGACCGGCAGGCCAGCCTCGCGCGACACGATGTGGGGGGACAGCGAGCAGGCTCCAGGGGCATAAAACAGCTTCATGAGTGACTCCTCTTTCTATGACAACACTTGGGCCACTGCAGGCGGGATGCAAACCGGCGCGGCGGAGGCCGTGGCGATTTGAACGGCGGCGAGCGTGGTGCTGGCAAGCAACGCGAGCAATACCGCGGTGATTACGTGCTTCATGAATGGGCCTCGTGCAATTTATGGACGCCAAACGCGTTTGCAAGATTATGAGCATCCCAACTTGAGGGATAAAGTAGACAACAAGGTATTAGTCGTCCCTAAAATTGGGATAATATCCATCGCGTGGACCGTCTCGCCGCTATCCAGGTCTTCTCGCAAGTCGTTGAATCGGGAAGCTTTGCCAGCGCCGCAGGCCGGCTGGGACTCTCCACCTCTGCGGCTTCGCGTCACGTCGCGGAGCTCGAGGCGCATCTGCAAGCCCGTCTTCTCAACCGCACTACGCGGCGCGTCAGCCTCACCGAGAGCGGGCGCGCCTTTTACGAGCGCTGCGTGCAGCTGCTGGCGGATCTGGAGGAAGCGGAGCAGGAGGCGGCGCGCGCTGCGGTGGTGCCGCGCGGCACGATCAAGCTCACCACGTCGGTGAATTTCGGCGTGCGCCACATCGCTCCCGCCATCGCCGCGTTTCTTGCGCAGCATCGCGAAGTCAGGTTCGACGTCTCGCTGTCCGATCGCGTCGTCGACCTGGTCGAGGAAGGCTTCGATCTCGGCGTTCGCATCGGCGCCGTCGGCTCGGACAACATCGTCGCGCGCAAGCTCGGCGAGACGCGGCTGGTCCCCTGCGCGTCGCCCGGGTACATTGAGGCGCACGGCGCGCCGCAGGCGCCCGAGGAGCTGGAGAAGCACAACTGCTTCACGTACGAATACGTCACGCCGCGCAACCTGTGGCGGTTCCGCGATCCGTCCGGGCAGGAGCGCGCGGTGCGCGTTCGCGGCAATCTGCATTCGAACAACGGCGACCTGCTTGCCGAGGCGGCGGCGCGCGGCGCCGGGATCGTCTTCGAGCCGGCCTTCATCGTCGGGCCGGAAGTGCGCGCCGGGCGATTGGTGCCGCTGCTGCAGGACTTCGTGCCGCCGCCGGTGCCGATCTACGCGGTCTACCCGAGCCGCAAGCACCTGTCGGCGAAGGTGCGGCTGTTCGTCGATTTCCTGGTCGCGCGTTTCGCCGAGGCGCAGGACTGGAGCGCGCCCTGAGACGCCTTGCCGCGGTGTTGAGCGCACTGGCGGTATTTCATGTCTTCGCTGCCGACCCCGGCGAGCTGCCCGACTGGGTCATCGCCTCGGCCGACTCGCGCGCGGTCGCCGGCCGGCCTTTCGAGATCCTGCTGGTGAGCCTCAGCGCAGAGCCGCTGCCCGACGAGATCAGCGTGCGGCTGAAGGGCGATATCGACGAGCGGATCCTCACCATGCAAGCGGTCGGGCCGGCGCTCGGCAAGCAGCGCGCCTATTCGGCCATCATGCCGCCAGGCATGTCAGGACCGGTCGCGCTCGACCTCGTCGGCCAGGTGTCGAGCGTGCTCGTCCTGCGCGTGGCGTCGAAGCCTGACGTGATAGGAACGCTGACCGGCAAGCGCGCGCCGGAAGAGGAGTACGAGCCGCCGCTGTCCGAGAACGATCCGATGTACTTCGTGCTCGGCGCGCGCAGCGGATGGACCGCGCGTTTCCAGCTCTCGTTCAAGTACCGGCTGTTCGACCCGTCGGTGGGCTTCGGCCAGCAACAGCCGTGGCTTTCCGGCCTTTACTTCGGCTATACGCAGAACTCGATCTGGGACTTGTCCTCCGAGTCCAAGGCCTTCCGCGACACCAGCTACCGGCCGTCGCTGTTCTGGAAATGGGAGCGTACCGACGACAAAACATGGATCGACGCGGCGCGCTCCGGCATCGAGCACGAGTCGAACGGCAAAGACGGGGACCGCTCGCGCTCGATCAACATGCTTTTCTTCCGGCCGGAGTGGCACTGGCGAACGCGCAACGGTGGCGTGTTCCAGTTCACGCCGCACATTCACACCTATTTCAGGAAGGACGAGAACCCGGACATTGCAGCCTATCGCGGCTACGTCGACTGGCGGGCGCGCTACGACGCGAGCGGCGAGTGGATCGCCACCGGCGTGGCGCGGATCGGTACCTCGGGCAAGGGCAGCCTGCTGATCGATTTCTCGAAGCGCACGCGCGACATGCGCTTCGGCCCGGTCGGCGGATATCTACACGTGCAGTACTTCAACGGCTACGGCGAGGACATCCTCGACTACAACGTGCGGCGCAAGCCGCAACTGCGCATCGGCGTGGCTATAGTTCCTTAGGTATCCTCGGTACGGGGCGGGCGCCAGGTATAAGGCACCGGCCCCGGCGCACGCAGCACGCGCAGCATGCGCAGCGCGCCTTCCTTGCGGCCCTCGCCGCTGCGGTAGTAGCCGGGGACCAGAACCGTCTCGTAAAAACCCATCGCGCGATAGAAGCGCCGCGCTGCATCATTGCCGGTGCGCAGCTCGAGGTGGATGCTCGCCATGCCGGCGCAGCGTGCCGACTCGAGCAGCCATTCCAGCAGGCGCTGGCCGATGCCGAGGCGCCGGTGGGAGGGCCGCACCGCGAGCAGCATGAGGTGCGCGCGCTCGTCGCCGAACTCCATGATCGCGAAGCCGGTGACTGCGCCGCGCGTCGCGCCGCTCTTGCCGCTCTCGCAGGCCACCACGGCGAGCGTCTCGCGGTCGCGAATGGCGCGCAGCACGCGCGCCGCGTCGTATTTCCATCCCAGACCGGCCTCGATGAACTCGCGCGACATCATCCCGATGGCCTGGGCATCGCGCGGCTCGGCGAGCCGGATGGTAATTGCGCGCGGCGTCATGATCGAATTGTGCCATGTTCGCGCGCAGCCGGGAGCGGCGCCATGCCCTGAGAGAACTACGGTATCTTCCGTTCAGGCGCAGCTGCGAAAAGAACTCAGAAAGCTGGTTGCAGACGCCGTCGGTCTCTGACGAAGGGAGTGCGCATGGAGCTGGTCGACCGTCCCACCATCCAGGCCTCGGCCGCCGATCTCGCGACCGAGCTCAAGTCGCGGTCCGCGCCTGACGCGGCCGCCGAGCTGGCGAGCTACAGCGGGCCGGAGATCGCCGCCGCGCTGATGCGCTTGAGCCCGGGCTTCGCGCAGGACGTGCTCGCCGCGCTGCCCGACGAGGCGCGCGAGCGCGTGTTCGCCGCCGCGCCGCCCGAGGTCGCGCGCCAGTGGCAGCGCAACGCGCTCTATGAGCCCGACGCCATCGGCCGGATGATGGAGCCGGTCGTTGCCGCGTTCCCGCCGCAGCAGAGCGTGGGCGAGACCGTCGAGCAGCTGCGCGAGATGGTGAAGAGCGCGTTCATCACCTACGTCTATGTCGTCGATTCCGCCGAGCATCTGCTCGGTATCGTCACCATGCGCGATCTGCTTTTCAGCGAGCACGCCCTGCCGCTGAGCGAGGTCATGTTTCGAGACGTGTTCGCGCTGCACGCCGCGATGCCGCTGAAGGAGGCGATGAAGCTGGTGCTCGATCGCCACTACCCGGTCTATCCGGTGGTGGACGCCGAGCGGCGGCTGCTCGGCCTGGTGCGCGGCCAGAGCATGTTCGAAGCGCAGGCGATCGAGATCACCCTGCAGGCCGGCAGCATGGTCGGCGTAGAGAAGGAAGAGCGGCTCGCCACGGCCTGGCTCACCAGCCTGAAGCTGCGTCATCCGTGGCTGCAGCTCAACCTGCTTACCGCGTTCCTCGCGGCGGCGGTCGTCGGCATCTTCCAGGACACCATCGACCGCCTCGTGATCCTGGCGCTGTTCCTGCCGGTGCTCGCCGGCCAGTCGGGCAACACCGGCTGCCAGGCGCTGGCTGTCACGCTGCGCGGCCTCACGCTGGGCGAGCTCAAGCCCGGCGCCGAGCGTGCCCTGGTCAGCAAGGAAGCCTGGCTCGGCGGCCTCAACGGCGCCGGCGTCGGACTCTTCGCTGGGCTAGGCATGTACATCACGGCCACGGGCCAGGAATCGACACACCCGGTCATGCTTGCTTTCGTGGTGTTCCTCGCCATGGTCGGCTCCTGCATCGCGAGCGGCATCTCGGGCGCGATGGTGCCGCTGACGCTGAAGCGCTTCGGTTTCGATCCGGCGACCGCCTCGAGCATCTTCCTCACCACCGCCACCGATGTGGTGAGCATGGGGATGCTGCTCGGCCTGGCGACGGTCATGGTGCGCTAGTCGACGTAGATCATCTCGCCGCGGGTGATCAGGGCCACCTTTTGCGCCATAGCCGAAAAGAGTATTCTCCAAACAGGAGGAGATCCACCATGCAAGTGAAAGAGATCCTCAGGGTCAAGGGCAATCGCCTGGTCAGCGCCGAGCCCGCAGGCCGCGCGGTGGAGGCGGTCAACACCATGGCGAAAGAGAACCTCGGCTCGCTGGTGGTGATGAACCAGGGCCGCATGGTGGGCATGCTGACGTTCCACGAGCTGCTGCGCGCGCTCGCCTCGCGCGGCGGCGCGCTCGGCGAGCTCAAGGTCGGCGACATAATGGTGCACGATCCGGTCACCGCCGCACCCGAGATGGAGGTCAACGACCTGCGCCGCACCATGCTGGAGAGCGGCGCGCGCTACCTGCCGGTGATGCAGGACGGGAGGCTGCTCGGCGTGATCTCGTTCCGCGACGTCGCCAAGGCGGTGCTCGAGGAGCAGGACTTCGAGAACAAGATGCTGAAGGGTTACATCAAGAATTGGCCCGCGTAGGAAGTTCCTCCTAGCTTCACTCGGTGTTGCTGCCGCCGCCGGCGGCGCAGCGGCCTGGCGTTTCTGGCCGGAACAGGGTTTCTGGAATCCCTGTTATGCGCGCCTGCCGCGGCGCCTCGCGCAGCATGAGCTCGTGCGCGCCGCCTGGGACGGCCTCGACGCCGCGAAAGTGTGGGACAGCCACGCGCACCTGCTCGGCACCGGCGATTCAGGCAGCGGCGTCTTCGTCAACCCGGGCATGGACAGCCTGTTCAATCCGGCGCAGTACGCGCGGCGGTTGTTCTTTCTGAACGCGGGTTGCGTGCACGATGCGCGGGGCAGCATCGATCAGGCGTACGTCGAGCGCATGCACAACCTGCTCGAAGGCATGCGGCCCGGCGTAAAGCTGCTGCTCTACGCCTTCGAACGCGCGCACGACGAGCGCGGCGCTCCCGACATGGAGCGAACCGCGTTTTATGTTCCCGATGCCTATGCGCGCGACATCGCGAGACGGCACCCGGCGTATTTCGAATGGGCGGCATCGATTCATCCTTACCGGCGCGATGCCGTGGAAGCGCTGCAAAAAGCGAAGGACGAAGGCGCGCGCGCGGTGAAGTGGCTCCCCGCGGCCATGGGAATCGATCCCGCCTCGCCGCGTTGCGAACGGTTCTATCAGGCCATGAGGAAGCTGGAGATGCCCCTCATCTCGCACGGCGGCGAGGAGCGCGCGGTCCTCGGGCATGAGAAGCACGATTACGGCAATCCGCTGCGGCTGCGTCGCGCTCTCGACGCCGGCATGCGCGTGGTGGTGGCGCACTGCGCCTCGCTCGGACAGGACCGCGACCTGGATCGCGGCCCGAACGGGCCGTACGTCGAGAGTTTTTCGCTTTTCACGCGGATGTTTGAAAATCCTTCGTATGAAAAGCAGCTGTTCGGCGACATTTCCGCGATGACGCAGCTCAACCGCGCGGGGCCGGCGCTCGCGCGCGTCATCGAAAACGAGGCCTGGCATGCGCGGCTGCTGAACGGCTCGGACTATCCGCTGCCGGGCGTGATGCCGATCTTCTCGGTGGATTACCTGGTTTCTCTCGGATTGCTCTCCGAGCACGCCGCGCCGCTGCTGAAGGAAATACGCTCCCATAACCCGCTGCTGTTCGATTTCGTCTGCAAGCGCCACCTGCGCGCGAATGGCAAGGCGCTCTCCGCGCGCGTGTTCGAGACGCGGGGCTTCTTCGAGAGCGCCGTGTAAAATGCTCGGTTCATGTCGGGAAACAGCTTCGGTACGCTTTATTGCGTGACCTCTTTCGGCGAGTCGCACGGCCCGGCCTACGGCGGGGTGGTGGACGGATGCCCGCCGGGCTTGGCGCTGTCTGCCAATGATATTCAAAAAGAATTGGACAGGAGAAAACCGGGCTCGTCGCGCCACGTCACGCAGCGGCGCGAGTCCGACACGGTCGAAATTCTCTCGGGCGTGTACGAGGGCCGCACCACCGGCACCGCGATCGGCTTTCTCGTGCGCAACGAGGACTCGCGCTCGAAAGACTACTCCGCCATTGCAGAGAAGTTTCGGCCCGGGCACGCCGATTACACCTATTGGCAGAAATACGCCATCCGTGATGCGCGCGGTGGCGGCCGCGCTTCGGCGCGCGAGACCGTGGTGCGCGTCGCCGCCGGCGCGATCGCGAAGAAGTGGCTGCGCGAGCGCTACGGCACGCTCATCCGCGGCTACCTGGCGCAACTGGGGCCGCAGAAGATTGCCTTCAAAAATTGGGAAGCGGTCGACGCGAACCCGTTTTTTTCACCCGACGCCTCCGTGGTGCCTCAACTTGAAAAATTCATGGACGATCTGCGCGCGAGCGGCGATTCGTGCGGCGCGCGCGTGAACGTCGTCGCCGAGAACGTGCCGGTCGGCTGGGGCGAGCCGGTGTACGGGCGCCTCGACGCCGACATCGCCTGGGCCATGACGTCGATCAATGCCGTCAAAGG
>Ga0209220_1000013_pt1 | contig 117496 bp, 112 predicted proteins | sample BlaSpr_A8_OM3_M3_FD_187984 | JGI IMG/M metagenome (GOLD analysis project Ga0209220, IMG submission 187984) | Forest soil microbial communities from Thunder Bay, Ontario, Canada - Black Spruce, Ontario site 2_A8_OM3_M3 (SPAdes) (version 2) | ecosystem: Environmental > Terrestrial > Soil >... | reverse complement strand
AGCGAACGGTGTATCTGCTGCGTTCGGATGTCGAGGACAAGTTGAGTCGCCTGCCCCTTCAGTTCTTCGACAAACAACCGCGCGGCGAGCTTCTGAGCCGGGTCACCAACGACATCGACAACGTCTCCGTGTCCCTGCAGCAGACGATCAGCCAGCTCCTGACGGGGGTGCTCACCGTGGTCGGCGTGGTCGTGATGATGTTCGTGGTGTCGCCTCTGCTGGCGGTGATCGCTCTGGCCATCGTCCCGGTGTCCATCGTCATCACGACCCAGGTCGCGAAACGTTCGCAGAAGCTATTTGCCGCGCAATGGGCCCACACCGGCGCCCTGAACGGACACATCGAGGAGGCCTACACCGGCCATGAGCTGGTCAAGGTGTTCGGGCGCCAGCGCGAAGTCGAGGAGGTGTTCCGAGACCGGAACGAAAAGCTGTTCCAGGCCAGCTTCGGGGCCCAGTTCATCTCAGGGCTGATCCTGCCTTCGATGACGTTCATCGGCAACCTCAGCTACGTCGCCATCGCCGTCATCGGGGGCGTGCGCGTGGCCACCGGCACGATGAGCCTCGGGGACGTGCAGGCGTTCATTCAGTACTCGAGGCAGTTCACCCAACCCCTGACCCAGGTTGCGTCGATGGCCAACCTGCTCCAGTCCGGCGTCGCTTCCGCCGAGCGCGTCTTCGAGCTGCTCGATGCCGAGGAGCAGCGGGCTGAACCCGTGAGCCCGGCGCTGCCCGCCAGCCGGCATGGCCGGGTCGAGTTCGAGGACGTGTCCTTCCGATACGTCGCGAACCAGCCCCTCATCGAGAACCTGTCCCTCGTGGCCATGCCCGGACAGACCATCGCGATCGTGGGCCCGACGGGCGCCGGGAAGACCACGCTGGTCAACCTCATCATGCGGTTCTATGAGCTCGACGCGGGACGGATCACCCTCGACGGCGTCGACATCACCACCATGCGCCGCGACGACCTGCGGTCGCAGATCGGGATGGTGCTCCAGGACACGTGGCTCTTCGGCGGGACCATTCGCGACAACATCGCCTACGGCAACCCGCACGCGAGCGAAGAGCAGATCCACGCCGCGGCGGAAGCAACCTTCGTCGACCGGTTCGTACGCAGCCTTCCCCTCGGCTACGACACGGTAATCGATGACGAGGGGAGCAATATCAGCGCCGGTGAGAAGCAGCTGCTGACAATCGCCCGCGCCTTCCTCGCCGACCCATCACTGCTGATCCTCGACGAAGCCACCAGCTCGGTCGACACGCGCACAGAGGTCCTCGTGCAACGAGCGATGGCGGCCTTGCGCTCGGACCGCACGAGTTTCGTGATTGCGCACCGCCTGTCCACCATCCGTGACGCGGACCTAATCCTGGTGATGGAGTCCGGGCGCATTGTCGAGCGCGGCACCCACGAGGAGCTGCTCGCAGCACGCGGCGCCTATCACCGCCTCTACGCGGCGCAGTTCCGCGGTGTCCCCGAGGAGTCGGCCGAAGAGCCGTCGGGCGTGCCGACGGCCGCAGCCTGAAATCTCGCTCTACGCGGGGGGTAGCAGCACGTCGACAAGCAGGCCCGCCAACCATTTCTCATATTCGGCGGGCGTCCAGCCTTCCCCGGCAACGAGCTCGGTGTAAATCTCGGCCGTCGTTAACGCACGGATGATCGCGCCGGCACGGTCGCCTTGGATCCCAGGACGCAGACTTGACTCGAGGCCCGTCACAACAGCGCGGAACGAACGCGCACGATCGTTCTTCCAGGCGACGACCATCTTCGCCACATCCGCATCGGAAGCCGCCGCGCCTTCGAGCATTGCCCTCACTCCGCGCTCTGACTCCCACTGGCGCCGGCTGGAATGCGCGACGAGGTCGAGGCGCCGGCGCAAGTCGCGAACCGCAAGGCCTTCGGCGATGGTGGCCATGACGCCGGCCTCGCTCAGCCACTCCTCGCAGATGGCGCCGAGGATCGCCTTTTTGGTGCCGAAGATGGCGTAGACGGTCCGCTCGGCCACTCCGGCCTCCGCGGCCACGACCTCGATGCTCGTCGCCGCATAACCCCGTTCAGCGAACAGCGATCGCGCCGCGTGCGCGATCGCACGGCGCGTCTCGAGCGCCTGCCGCTGCCGAAGAGGGACCCGACTTGCCTTGACTTCCGTCATGACAGGCTCTACAGTAGCACCACACTGACTACAGTGTTACTGTAATGAGTGCATCAATACTGAGGTGGACGAGATGGATGCTGTTGAGAAGTTGCAGGCTGTCGTAGTCGGTGGGGGCCAGGCCGGCCTCGCCACCGCATACGAGCTGGCGCGCCGGGGCATCGGCCTGACGGTGCTCGAGGCTGAAGGCCGGATCGGCGACCAGTGGCGCCACCGCTGGGATTCTCTGCGCCTGTTCACTCCAGCGCGACACGACGGGCTTCCCGGTTCGACATTCCCGTCGGCTCCGGACACCTTCCCAGGGAAGGACGAGATGGCCGATTACCTGGTGGCGTACGCACGCGACGCCGGCCTCCCGGTCCGCACCGGCGTGCGAGCATTGAGGCTGGCGCGAACTGCGGGATCCTACAGAGTGGAAACGACCGCCGGAACGCTCGAGGCGGAGCACGTCGTGGTGGCAACCGGGTACCAGCTGCCCAAAGTGCCCGCATTCGCGGCCGACATCGACCCCGCCGTGCGCCAGCTGCATGCGGGCCAGTATCGGAACCCTGCGCAGCTGGCCCGCGACGTCCTGGTCGTCGGCGCCGGCACCTCCGGCGTCGAGATCGCGATCGAGGCGGCGCGCGCGGGTCACAGGACCGTGCTGGCCGGACGCGGAACAGGTTCTATCCCGCCGATCTTCTACGCGTTCAAAGGCAAGGTGTTCTGGTTCTATGCCAACCGCATCGCTTCGGTCCGCACGCCGATCGGCCGCCGGATGAAGCCCCTGGTACTACACCACGGGGCGCCCTTGATTCGAGTCAAGATGCGCGACGCCATCGCCGCGGGCGTTGAGCGGTCCGCACGAGTCGTAGGAGTTGAGAGCGGCGTCCCTGCACTAGAAGGTGGGCGTCACGTCCATGCGGACACGATCGTGTGGTGCACCGGCTTCGGCCGAGACTACTCCTGGATTCAATTCCCGGTCGCCGGCCCGGACGGCTACCCGCTCCATAGCGCCGGGGTTGCGGACGGTGAGCGCGGGCTGTACTTCGTAGGCCTGCCCTACCAGACTCGCCTGGCCTCCGGCCTTATCGGCGGAGTTGGCGAAGACGCGCGGTTTGTGGCCGAAGTGATCGCCGGGCGGCTCCGCCAGCCCGGCGAGCTTCAACACGATGTCACTCCGGCTGTCGAGCTCGCTCCCGTGCACCCTTAGAGTCGGTCGAAGTCCCAGACGCACCTCTGGCGCCACATGTATGGAATCCGCGCGGGACCATGACCGAGCTCCCTACAGCACGCCCGGATGAGACCGCATCATGTTGACGTGCTGGCAGTGGTCTACCACGGGAGACACGACATTCGCGTCCAGGAGTGGCCGGCGCCGCCCAGCCCGCTGCCGGGCTGGGTCACCGTGGCGGTCACGTATTGCGGCATCTGCGGCACCGACCTCGAGGAGTACCTGCAGGGGCCGGTCGTGATCCCGACCACTCCGCACCCATTGACCGGTGCCCACTTGCCGCTCGTCCTGGGCCATGAGGGCGCGGGGGTCGTCACGGCAGCGGGAGCTGGATCAGGAATCGAAATCGGCACGCGCGTCGGCCTCGAGAACAGCGTCAGCTGCGGACACTGCGCCGCTTGCCTGTCCGGTAACCGGCAGCTCTGCCCGGAGCTCGCAGTGATGGGGTTGATGATGGATGGCGCGCTGGCGGAGGCGGTCAACGTTCCGGCATACATGTGCGCGGCGCTTCCGGCCGGCCTACCCGATGAGGCGGGCGCCCTCGCCGAGTCTCTCAGCGTCGCGGTTCGCGCGGTTCGTCGGGCGGGCAACATCGCCGGCGTCGATGTCCAGGTTTTTGGGGCGGGCACCATCGGTTTGATGGCAGCCCAGGTCGCCCGCGCAGCTGGCGCGCGGTCGGTCACGGTTCGCGATCTATCGAGGGCCAGATTGGGACGTGCGGAGGCGATGGGCTTTGAGGTCGCGCCACCAGGCGGCGATGCCGGGCGGGTCCCGGTGGTCATCGAATGCACCGGCTCGGCGGCCGGGTTCAGGGATGCGCTGTCCGCGACTGCCAGGAGCGGGTCTACTGTCGTCGTGGGGGTGCACGATCAGCCTCGGGAGGTCGACCTGTTGAAGCTGCTGATGGACGAACGAGTGATCCTCGCGTCGCTGTCGCATTCGATGAAGGGCGACTACATCCCCGCGATCGAGCTCCTGAGCGGAGGCAAGATCGACTTCGAGCAGCTGATCACGGACCGCGTTCCCTTGCAGAACACGGTTGACCGGGGTTTCGAGCCGCTGGTGGAGGATCCCGAGAGCCACCTCAAGATCCTCATCGACTGCCGGCCGTGACGGGAAATACGTTTGGCCTATCGGGGTCCCGGGGCGTTCACCTGAGTCCAGTGCAGGCCCCCGTCTGAGGTCATGACAAGGCCATCAGGCGGCCCCGAGGAGTTCGCGAACAGCGCCGCCCAGCCGTGGCTCGCATCGACGAAGTGGGGCAGGAAGACCCAGTAGTTCATCGGCTGATAAACAATCTGCCAAGTCTGACCTGCGTCCGAAGATTTCCACACGGTGCCGCGATAGTTAATCCACCAGTGGGACGAGTCCTGGAAGGTGAGGTTCCATACGGGGGCATCGGCCGGGGGCGTGACCAAACGCCACGTGGTTCCACCGTCGAACGATATGTATGCGAACGAATTGCTGTGGTAATCGATGTACACGATGACTCCAACTTCAGGCAACAGGCCGACAGTTGTGTCGTAAGCGACATCCGGTCCGGTTGGAGTGGGCAGAGCCTGCGGCTGCCAGGATGCGCCGCCGTCGACAGTCGAGTAGACGGTGGGTTCGGACGCTCCCGCAGCTGCAAGCCAGCCGTCGCCCGGCCCCCGGAACTGCAGGTGGCCGATTCCAAATTTGTTTGCCCAGACGGCTCCTTTCGGCCAGGCTAACTCGGTCCACGCGCTTCCACCGTCGCTCGTGGCGAAGAAATGGCGCAGCAATCCTGGGTCTGGTTCTGAGGCCAGCAGCCAGATGTGCGACGTATCGCTGTAGGTGACCTCGTCCGCCTGATAAGGCGGCAGCGAGACCGGGGCCCAATGGGTGCCGGCGTCGCTTGTTCGATATAGCTGGATCGGGAATCCGATCCAGATCAGGCCCCGTTTGCTGTCAAAGAACTTGATGTCGCCGGAGCCGTGATCAGGCTCGTCAGCACTGAACTGCATGGTCCAGTGCTTCGCGCCGTCGGTGGTCCTGTAGACGTAGAACCGAGTCGATGGGGATACGCCGACAAGCAGGGCCCACCCTGTCGTTGCGCTGATGAAGGCGTATTGGGGGAAGTACCCGACGGGAACCGTCGACGGGCTCGGCGACTGCGGCGGCGCAGGCCCTTTCGGCGGCGACGGCAACGCTGGATGCAAGTAGATGAGGCCGGCAACCACCATGGCTGCCAGCGACCCCGCTATGAGCGGCAACGCCCGCCGGCCATGCCGGCTCGGCTCAGGCGTGTCCATCTAGATTGTCAAGGTAGACCTTGACCGGCTGAGTTGTACTGATTCTCGAAAACAGACTGATGCTCGAGCCGCTATCGCGACAGAACCGCCTCGCGCCGACCAGACTTCGCCGACCTGAGGATCGCGTCGCATACCTCCGCAGTGCGATAGCCGTCCTCGAACGTCGCTCCATGGGGTCCGACCTTCTTGTTCTTCGCGATGCAATCGATGAAGTGATGCAGCTCGTGGACCATGGTGTGCTCCCAACCGATCATGTGGCCGTGCGGCCACCACCACTGCCAGAAGGGGTGGTTTGCCTCCGAAACGAGCACAGTTCGGAACCCCTGCGCGTCAGCTCCTGGACGCGAGCCCGGCAGGTGAACCTGCAGCTCGTTCAACCGCTCGAGGTCAAACCCGATCGAACCCTTCGAGCCGTTGATCTCAAACGTCAGCCCATTCTTGCGGCCCAGGCAAAAGCGTGACGCCTCGATGGTGCCCACGGCTCCGCCTTTGAATTCCACCACGGACTCGAAAGCGTCATCGACGTCGACGGCGCCGCCCGGCCTCTTCTTGATGAAAGTCCTCGTGGCGCCGCTCACCGCGGAGATGTCGCCGACCAGGTAGCGCCCGAGGTCGATCACGTGAGCGCCCAGGTCGCCCAGCGCTCCGGAGCCCGCCACCTTGCGGTCGAACCTCCAGACCATCGGAAACTGAGGATCGACGATCCATTCCTGGAGGTAGCGGGCCCGGAAGTGGTAGATCTCGCCCAGCTCACCCGCCTCGAGCATTTCGCGGGCGAGGCGAACGGCCGGCACGAACCGGTAGTTGAACGCGCACATGTGCTTGACGCCTGTCTTCGCGACGCGCTGCCAGATCTCGTAGCTCTCGTCGGCGGTGCGGCCGAGCGGCTTCTCGCAGACTACGTGCTTGCCCGCCTCTGCCGCCGCGATGGTCGGCGCTGCGTGCAGGTTGTTCGGCGAGCCGTTGTCGAAGAGCTGGACGCGGTCGTCTCGAACGAGGCGCTTCCAGTCCGTCGTGTAGCTCTCGTAGCCGTAGCGACGTGCCGCCTCTGCCACCGCCGCCTCGTCGCGCCCGCAGATCGCCACGAGCCTGGGCATCAAGGGCGGCGGCCACGTCATGTACTGGATCTTCCTGTAGGCATTCGAGTGCGCCTTGCCCATGAATGCGTAGCCCAGCATGCCGATGCCGATCTCTTTGATCTTCTTGCCGCCCGCCGCGGCGCCCATCGTGACGAACCCGACCTGCTTCTTTTGCTTGCTCATCGCCCTTACCCCTTCTTGAATGCGGCGTCGAATGCCACGTTGGAAGGAGCGAAATCGGTCCGCCGCACCAAGGCCAATGCGTCCGGCGCGCCCCAGTCGCGGTCCATGCCCGAGTCCTCCCATTCGATCGAAAGCGGTCCCTCGTACCCGATCCGGGTGAGGGCGCGGAAGAGCGACTCGAAATCGACGTCGCCATGGCCGGGTGACACGAACGTCCAGCCCCGTTCCGGCTCGCCGAAATCAATATGGGAGCCGAGTATCGACCGGCGTCCGTCGAGCATCCTTTTCGAGTCCTTGACGTGAACGTGGTAGATGCGGTCGGCGAACTCCTGCACGTAGGTTGCCGAGTCGAGGAACTGGTGGGCGAAATGGCTGGGATCGAAGTTGATTCCGAACCCAGGCCTGTGTCCGATGGCGTCGAGAGTCTTGCGGGTGGTCACGAAGTCGTAGGCGATCTCGGTCGGGTGCACCTCGAGGCCGAACCGGACGCCCTCCTTGTCGTAGACGTCGATGATCGGGTTCCAGCGCTTGGCAAAGTCCGCGTAGCCCCGTTCGACCTCGGCCCAGTCGTTGGGCGGAAACGAATAGAGCATGTGCCACGTCGCCGAGCCGGTGAAGCCGTTGACCTGCTTGACCCCGAATTTGGCTGCGGCCCGGCCGGTGTCCATCATTTTCTTCGCGGCCCGCTGCCGCACGCCCTCCGGATCGCCATCGCCCCACACGTCGGGGGGCAGGATGGCCTTGTGCCGGCTGTCGATCGGGTCGCACACCGCCTGGCCCACCAGGTGATTGGAGATGGCCCAGCAGTTGAGCCCGTGCCGCTTGAGGATCTCCCAACGCCCTTTGACGTAGGCGGGATCAGCCAGCGCCTTGTCGACCTCGAAGTGATCGCCCCAACAAGCGAGCTCGAGCCCGTCGAAGCCCCATGCGGCCGCTTTGCCGGCCAGTGTGTCAAGAGTCAGGTCGGCCCACTGGCCGGTGAAGAGGGTGACAGGACGTCCCATGGGCAGATCTCCTTGGTGCTGTTACCTGACGGGAACTGGGATTGGCTGCGCCACGACCACGTTGACCCCGGCGCCTTTGTATTCGGCGATGACCGCATTCGTGACGCCCTCGTCCGTGATGATCTCCTCCGGCTCCTGAGCGGTGAAAATCCTCAGCAGGGAGTCGCGACCGAATTTGGTTGAATCGATGAGGGCCACGGTGCGCTGCGAGACAGCGCGCGCCGCCCTCAAGGTCCCGGCCAGGGACTGACGCGTCGTCGTCAATCCGCGCTCCAGGCTGAGACCGGCCGCAGAGACGAATGCCACCTGAAAATGCAGCCGGCTCAAGAAGTCCTCGGTCCAGCCGCCGCTGATCAGGCGCATGACCTGATCCACCTCGCCCGGCGTTACGACCAGGTGGATCGTGCTCTCGTGGAGCTCGTACGCGATGGCGGGCGAGTTGGTGACCAGCGTGAGCGACTTCGGTGGACGGCGCTCCAGCTGCCGGGCCAGCGCCAGCGAGCTGGTGGAGTGGTCGACGAAGATGGTCGAGCCGTCGGAGATCTCGCGCAGAGCATGGGCTGCGATCACGTACTTGCCGGCCGGGTTCTGCCTGGCCCTCTTCATGAAGTCTGTCTCCACGCCTCGGGTGTCGCCTTCGATCGCGCGCGCCCCGCCGCGGATGCGCGTGATCAAGCCTTCGGTGGCCAGCACCTCCAGGTCGCGATGAACGGTGACCGGCGAGATCGAGTATTCGCGGGCGAGCTGGCTGATCGAGGCGCCGCCGTTGCGACGGACGTGCGCGAGGATCTGGACGCGTCGTAGTTCTGGTGGCGGTTGGTCGGTCATTCGCGACGCATCGCTCAAACCCGGTCCACGTAGGCCCGGTTCTTGATCTCGAATTTCAGCGGCCGGAAGGCGTCGATCGCCTGCACGAGGTGCCGAGCGAATCGGTTGAATGCTTCGTCGCCCTTCTTCGCCGTGGCGCGGAATGGGTTGCCGATCACGCCGGTCTCGGTGAACTCCCCGTGATCCATGGGGAAGTTGAAGTACTGGTAGCCACCGAATTCGATGTCGGGCGCGCCATCCGCCTTGTCGAAGCCTTTCGGCAACCACGCGGGGGCATGTGCGCGCGTGTCGACTGCTCGGTCCATGTGCACCAGGCCCGCGTCATGAGCCATCACCTGCGACGTCTCCAGCTCGCTGGCGTGCCAGCCCGGGGTCTCGGCCGGCGGGTTCTCGAGCACGTCTTTGAGCATCCCGATGTAGCGCTCGGCATAAGGCTTGTACAGGGCCACCATGGCTCCGGTCTCGTAGCGGATCCGGCGCAGCACGGGATCGATCACCTTCACGTTCGAACCGTGCCCGTTGACGAAGATGAGCTTGTTCCATCCGTGATGGATCAGGCTGCGCGCAATGTCGTACAGGACGCTGTTTAGGGTCGACGCGCGAAGTGTGATGGTGCCGGTGCCTGTACCCGGTTCGCGCAGGTGCTGCGGCGAGTAGCCGGCCCAGAGCGGGGGAGCGTACGGGACGTCAGCCAGCTCGGCCGCGCGCTTGCTCACCTCGAGCGCCGTGATGGTGTCCGTGCCCAAGGGCAGATGTGGGCCGTGCTGCTCGAGGCTGCCGATCGGGATCAAGACGATGTCCGAGCGCGCCAGGAACCATTGCAAATCTGGGGGCGCGAGGTCGAAGAGGTTGTGGGAGAGGGGCCGCGTCGTTTGCGGGTCAGGCATGAGCGTGCTCCTTGGTGATGGTGAGGTAGCGATCCGCGACGACGTCGGCGAAGGCAGGATCGTTCACGGTGGCATCGACGCGGTCGAATGCGATCCCCGGGCGGAGGCTTGCCTCGAGCGAGTCGATGAAGGCTGCGTCCGCCTCCGGGTACCACAGCGCGCTGCCCTCTGTGTCCGAGAGCGAGAAGCCCCGAGTCGGAGCGATGACGGAGACGGGACCGCGCGAGCCGTTGAGGCGCTTGGCGACGATGCGCCCGAGCTCGGCCATCTCATCCGGCTCGAGCCGGACGAGTGTGGCCACCGGGTTGTGATAGTAGCTGCGCCTGCGCCGGTATCTCTCGGGCAGAGTGTCAGGAGCTCCCTGGTTGAAGAAATCGACGCAGCCTGGCACCACGACCTGGGGCAGCCCCATTTCACCAACCACCGTGAGCCTCTCCGGCCCGGTGGCGTGGATGCCGTCCATGAGCGAGTTGGCGAGCTCCGACAGCGTGTAGTCCACGACGCCGGCGAGCGCGCCCTGTCTCGCCAGCGCTTCCATGGCCGGTCCACCCACTCCGTTGGCGTGGAAGATCACGGTTTCCCAGCCCGCCCGTTCGAGCGCGTCGCGTAGGTGCATGACCCCGGGTGTCGTTTGGCCCAGCATCGTCACGCCCACGCTGCGACTGCCAAGACCCGCGGGCGATCGCCCGGCGTTGGTGGCCATTCCCACCACGGCCGCCGCGGCATTGTCGAACACCGAGATGGCGATCGGGTTCAGGCCGAGGATGTCTACCACCGAATGCATCACGAGCACATCGCTCGAGCCCATGAACGGACCAAACATGCGGCGGCCGGAGGCGCTTGGCGAAACGATGACCTTCGGCACCCCGAGCGGAAGCGCTTGCATTGCATACGCCCCCAGCAAAGCGCCTTCCGCACCCCCCAGGCAGAGGGCGCCCTGCAAACGGCCCTCCGAATGGAGCCGCACGCATACGGCTCGCACTCCATCCCGCATCATCTCGACCGCGTGTCCCCGACTTCCCGCTTTGCGAATGTCGTCGAGGCGGTGGCCGGCGGCGGCGGCGACCTGCTCTCGCGTCACGTCCGCGACAGCGCCGGCCGCCGACCCGAGAATCCCCGAGTCGATCACGATCGGCTCGCCGCCCAGGCTGCGGATCCGATTGCGCACGTAGTCGATCTCGGCGCCCTTGGTGTCAAGGGTGCCGATCAACGCGATCCGCGGAGCGACAGCGGTCACCCGTTACCGCGTCCCGGTTCAGGCCTTGGCGGACTGCAGCTGCTTGTCGCTGTTGCGCAGGTGGGTGGCCGAGTCCTTGACATACCGGTCGTAGTACTGCTCTGGTACCGCTCCCGTGCCGTGGTCGCGCAGGAACTTGATCAGCCCTTCGGAGGCGTCGGCCTCGGTCGCGTCGCCGATCTCCTTCCGCGTCGAGCGCGGCGTGCGGTCCACGGGTACGACGAACTCCACCGTCAGATAGTCGCTGTAGCCCGCGGCATGCACCGCCTCGACCGCGCGCTTCCAGTCGATCGAGCCCTCACCTGGAGGCATCCGGTTGTTGTCGGCGACGTGGACGTCGTAGAGCTTCCCGGCGTCGCCAGTCGTCTTGAGCGCCTTGGCCCAATCGTCCTCTTCGATGTTCATGTGGAAGAAGTCGAGGCACACGCCGCAGTTGCCGCCGACCTGGTGTGCGAGCTCCAGGGCCTGGTCGTGACGGTTGATGAAGTACGTCTCGAACCGGTTGAGGGGCTCGATGGCGATCTTCACTCCCACTTTCTCAGCGTGCTCCTGGCATTCCTTGATGCCGTCGACCGCCCATTTCCACTCCTTCTCGACCGAGCTCATCGGCGCGGTCTTGCCGACGGTGGAGGGGATGAGCGTGACGATCTTGCCTCCCAGCTTCGACGCCAGGGTCAGGCAGTCCTTCGCGTACTGGATCGAGCCGAGCCGCACGTAATGGTCTTCATGGATCAGGTCCCTGCCGTTGACCATCAAGGTCACCGAGCCCCAGCACTTCAGGTTGTGCTTCGCCAGCAGCTCCTTGACCTCGCCGGCGTCGTACGTGGCCGGCTCGCCAGAGATCTCGATGCCGTCGTAGCCGAAGCGCGCTAGCCGTGCCAGCGTCGTTTCGATCGGCTCCGGCCGCATCCAGTTGTGCATCGCGAGTTTCAGCGCCATCTCAACCTCCTACAAACGTCCAATGTGGACTTCCCCGTCAAAGTCCGAGCTTTCCCGGATTCATCACCCCATTCGGATCGAGCGCCATCTTGATTCGTCGCAGCACATCAAGCCCGGCGCCGTGCTGGGCCGCCATGTATGGCGCAAGCTTCAGGCCCACGCCGTGATGGTCGTTGATGACGGCGCCCGCGCCGAGCGCCGCCGTCACGCCGTCCTTCCAGATGCGGTCGTGCAGCGTGACGGCATCTGGGCCGCCGTCGGGCAGGACGAAGCGCCCATAGATCATCGCCCCCCACGGATACCAGTGGCTCAGGTGCGACCGCAGCTTGAGCCCACGTTCGGCATACGGTTTTGCGACGGCCTCCTGCAGCGCGAGGTACGTGGGCAGAAGCCGGGCGTAGGTGGCGACCACATCGATCGTGCCCCAAACGGCGGGCAGCTCGGGGGCATGGGGCGGTGCGTAAAAGTCGTAGCGGTGGTCCCACCAGATCTCGCCCAGGCCGGCATCGAGCACATCTCCGTTGTGGGCGCGGGCGACCTTGAGCATCGATTCGCGCTCGGCCGCGACGACCGCGGCGTCCCCTTCGAAACAGATCACCGTGGCCACCCCGGGCAGCTGGCTGCCCACGACCGGGCTGAGCGTGATCCGGGTGGCGACCTCGTCGTACAGCCGCACCACCGAAGGCCGCAGCCCGGATTGGAGGCTCTTCCTTACCGCCTCGATGCCCGCTTCGACGGTACGAAAGGACACCACCTCGAATCGCCGGGCTGCCGGCAGCGGGGCGAGCTGGAGGCGTACGCGGGTGATCACGCCCAGGCTGCCCTCCGAGCCGATGAACAAGGGCGCGATGTCGGGACCGACCGCGTGCCGCGGGACGGGCAGCGTATCGACGATCTCGCCAGTGGGCACGACCACGCGGAGGGAGATCACCAGGTCCTCGATCTTTCCGTAACGGGTGGAAAGCACCCCCGAGCCTCGGGCCGCCACGTAGCCGCCGACCGTCGCAAATTCGGCGGAAGCCGGGTAGTGGGGGAGCATCAAGCCCCTCTTGTTCAGCTCGGCCTCGAGGTGCTTGCCGTTCACTCCCGCCTCGGCGGTGACCGTCAGCGAGCGCTCATCGATTTCGATGATGCGGTCCATGCCAGTGAGGTCGATGACGATGCCGCCTCGAGTCGGGATGGACGCGCCCTGCGTCCCGGAACCGCCGCCCCACGGCACCACCGGCACTCGATGGTGGTTGCCGGCGCGCACCACCGCCGCCACCTCGTCGTCGCCGCGCGGCTTGACGACGACGTCGGGCCGGCCGAGCGGAGCCCCCGCGGCGCGAGCCGCGAGCGCCTTCCAGTAGGTGTCCGCCACGTACTTGTCGAGGACCTCGGGAGCGGTCGAGACGCGACCGGCCGGGATCGCCTGGCGGAGATCGGAGAGGAGCTTCGAATCGGCGCCGGCCGTGATGTTCGAGCTTCCAGGATGCTTCACTGAATCCGCCACCTAAGTGCAGAAGCCTTCACAAATCGCCAGCCCAGACTAAGCGTACTTTCAGTTTCTGTCAACGGAGTTGAAGGGTTCCGAACGATGCTGCGGTGAAACCTATTGTTGACACGGCTCCGAGCCAGGCCTAAGTTGCGATCGGCGGTGTCTGGAGGACGGTTTGGGGGTCGATAAGCGTTGAGTGCGCACCTGCTCGTGCTTGGCGGCGGTATGGCCGGACTGGCGGCGGCGGCGGCGGCGGCATCGGCCGGATCGAGGGCGACCGTGGTCGAGAAACGCGGCACGCCGGGCGGGTCGGCGGCTATGTCGGCCGGCATCGTCTGGACCGCGCCGGACTTTCCAACCCTGCGCAGAGTCGTGCCCGGCGGCGACGCGGCGCTCGGGCAGGCCCTGATCGACGGGTTCTGGCCCGCGGTGGACTGGATCCGCTCCACGGGTGTGTCGGTCAGCGAGCGGTGGGAAGGCCAGATGGGCTTCGGCTCGGCCGTGCGGGTCGATGTCAAAGGTCTGCTGGCCGCCTGGCAGCGTCAGGTCGAGTCTGCGGGCGGTCTCGTCATGCTCCGATCGACCGCGCGAAAGTTGCTGACCGACGAGTCCGGTCGCGTTTGCGGAGCGGAGGTGACCACGCCGTCCGGCCCGCGCGAGCTCCGCGCCGACGCCGTGATCCTGGCCACCGGCGGCTTTCAGGGCGACGCGGAGCTGCTGGCGACTTTTATGGGTGCCGGTGCGGACTCGCTGCTGGTCCGCTCCAACCCGGGCAGCGTCGGCGACGGATTCCGGATGGGCCGCGACGTAGGCGCTTCCGCGAGCCGGGGCATGAGCGGCTTTTACGGCCACCTCGTCCCCAGCCCCCTCGCCGAGCTGCGCGAGGACCAATACCTGATGCTGACGCAGTACTACTCGAACCACTGCCTCCTCGTGAACCGCCTTGGGCACAGGTTCACCGACGAGTCGTTGGGCGACGAAGTCTCCAACCAGGCCACCCTCCACCAACCCGACTCAAAGGCCGTATTGATCTGCGATGAGCGGATCCACACCACATTCGCGGCCACGGCGCCATACCCTCATGGACAGGTCATCGATCGCATTGCGGCCGCGCAGGCGGCGGGGGGCAGGTATGCGATGACTCGCACCAAAGAGGAGATGCTCGACGCTGTCGCCGGCTGGGGTGTCGCGCCACTGGCGCTCGCGAAAACCCTCGACCAGTGGGCAGATGCCGCGGCGGGTGATGAGTTCGCCCTCGAAATCCCTCGCGCCGTGCGCCCTGAACCGATCATCGATCCGCCTTTTCACGCGTTGGAGGTCCAGCCGGCGATCACCTTCACGTTCGGAGGGTTGAGAGTCGACCCAGACGGCCGCGTGCTCGACCGCGACGGCGGTCCGGTGCCGGGACTCTTGGCCGCCGGCGCCGATGCCGGGGGCCTTCAGGATGTTCGTTATGTCGGCGGCCTGGCGCTCGGCCTGGTCTTCGGGCCGAGGGCGGCGAGGACCGCGATTGCCGAAATGAGCGGGACTCGAGGGGACGTGGTTGCCAATGGCTGAGGAGGGTTTCGACCGCAGCCCCGACGTCCTGATCGTCGGCGCCGGCGCATCAGGCGCTGTGGCTGCCAAGCGACTGGCCGAAGAGGGCTTCGACGTGGTGTGCCTGGAGCAGGGTGGCTGGCCCGACTACACGAAAGCGCGTGCGCCATATCCGGACTACGAGCTGACCTCCGGTCGCGACTGGGGCTGGGACCCCAACGCGCGGTCGAGTCCCGCGGACTACCCCGTCGACGACTCGGAGTCGGACATCACGGCGTTGATGTGGAACGGAGTGGGCGGCGGCACCGTCGTCTTCGCGGCCCACTGGCAGCGCAACCTGCCCTCGGACTTTCGAGTCCGCTCGCTCGACGGGGTTGCGGACGACTGGCCCTTCACGTACGAGGACCTCGAGCCCTATTACGTGCGCGCGGAGCGCGACTGGGGCGTGTCCGGCCTGGCCGGAGATACCGCCTTTCCTCCCGGTGAGGGACCGCCGATGCCCCCGGTCCCGCTGGGCCGGATGGGCCGCCGCGTTGCGAAAGCGCATAACGATCTGGGCTGGCACTGGTGGCCAGGGCCGAACGCGATCGCGACCCAACGCTACGGCCGCCTCAACCCGTGCACGCAGCGCGCCACGTGCTTGTGGGGTTGCTCTGAAGGTGCGAAGGCAAGCGTCGACCGCACGTACTGGCCGGTGGCGGTCGAGCGAGGGGTCACGCTGCTCACGGGGGCGAGGGTGAAGCGCCTGCTTGTTGCACCGAACGGCCTGGCGACCGGAGCGCTGTTCGTGGACCGCGACGGCAAAGAGCACGTTCAGCGCGCCGGCGTCACCATCCTCGCGTGCAACGGGATCGGCACCCCGCGGATGCTGCTCCTGTCGGCCACCGACGCCCACCCCGATGGGCTCGCCAACTCCTCCGGATTGGTCGGCAAGCGCCTCATGATGCATCCCTTCGGCACCGTCGTCGGCCTGTTCGACGACGACCTCGGTTCGTGGCAAGGCGCCTGGGGTCAGCACATCCACTCGCTCGAGTTCTATGAGACGGACGCGTCGCGTGGTTTCGTGCGGGGCGCCAAGTGGGGGCTGCAGCCGACCGGCGGGCCGCTCTCGATGACGCACTCATATCCGTGGGGCGAGGAGAACGCGATCTGGGGTCCGGGCTTCCACCAGCAGCTGCGCAAGCGGCTCGGCCGCTCGGCGATGTGGGGCATCATCGCCGAGGACCTGCCCGAAGAGTCGAACCGCGTCGTCCTCGACCCGATGAAGACCGACGACTCGGGGATTCCGGCCGCGCGGATCCAGTACCGAATGTCGGAAAACTCGCGGCGCATGATGGCCTTCCACCAGGATCGTGCCAAGGAGTCGCTCGAGGCGGCCGGAGCGTATGAGACGGTGATCGCACCGTTCATCCGGGCCACGGGCTGGCATTTGCTCGGGACCGCGATGATGGGATCGGATCCTTCGCGCTCGGTGGTCGATCCGTGGGGCCGCGCCCACGACGTGCCGAATCTCTACATCTTCGACGGCAGCACCTGGCCGACATCCGCCGGCATGAACCCTACGGCCACGATCGCGGCCGTCGCGCTGCGAGGCGTGGATCACCTGATCGCCGAGAAGCGCAGCACGCGCACCTCCTCATGAGCCCAGCGAAGTTCGATGCGGACCGGCGGGCAGTCCTGGCGGCGGTCGCCGATGTGCTGATCCCCAAAGGCGACGGGATGCCGTCGGCAAGCGAAGCCGATGCGGCCGGGCGCTGGCTTGACGAGGTGCTGCGGCTGCGCCCGGACTTCGGGCCGCCGCTGGCTGCCCTGCTCGACACCATCAAGGGCAGCGACCCGGCCGCCGCGGTGACCCGTGTGCGGGCAGAGGACCCCGCCGGCTTTGGGGTCCTGGCCGAGGTCGTGGCGGGCGGTTACTTCCTGAACCCGGAGGTCAGGTCGGCGATCGGGTACCCCGGCCAGCAGTCCGTACCGATCGTGCACGAGGAGCCTGCTGACTACGAGCAAGACGGCCTCATCGCCTCTGTGATCGCGCGCGGACGCGTCTACCGGCCCACGCCGTGAAAAATCCCATCGGGGCCAACACGTGGATCTGGGTCTCGCCCTTGACCGACGAACGGCTGGCGTCGCTGGCGCCACGGGTCCGCGGTTTTGGATTCGACGTGATCGAGCTGCCCATCGAAAGCCTCGGCGACTGGGATCCAGGCCGCGCGCGCGACCTGCTCCACCGGCTTGGCCTGCAGGCGACCACGTGCGCCGTGATGTCGCCCGACCGCGACCTCGTCAGCGACGACCGGGCGGTGATCGAATCGACGCAGGCCTACGTTCGCGGCGCCACGGATATGGCGGCGAGCGTCGGAGCGCGATCGCTCGCGGGGCCGATCTATTCGCCGGTCGGGAAGACCTGGCCGATGGACGCGAACCAGCGCGCGGCTGCCATCCACCGGCTGGTCGAGAACCTGCGACCCCTTGCCGACTACGCCGGCGAGCGCGGCGTCACGCTCGCAATCGAGCCGCTGAATCGCTTCGAGACGAGCTTCATCAACACGGCGCAGCAGGTGATGGAGGTGGTCGACCAGGTCGACTCTCCGGCGCTAGGTGTGCTGCTCGACACGTTCCACATGAACATCGAGGAGCACGATCCCGCCGCCGCCGTCCGGACCTGCGGGAGTCACATCGCCCATTTCCATGCCTGTGGGTGCGACCGGGGCGCGCCTGGTGCCGATCAGATCCCCTGGCCCAAGATCGCCGCGGCGATTCACGATGTCGGATACGTAGGGCCTATCGTCATCGAGTCGTTCACGATCGAGAACCAAGCGATCGCCAAAGCCGCCGCGATCTGGCGGCCGCTGGCGCCGACGCAGGACGCGATCGCTACCGAGGGCTTTACCTTCCTGAAAGGCCTGTTCGGTTAGAGGGCATGACCCCACTCGGCGGCGCAATTCAGCACCTTTGGCGCCAACGGCGCGCCTCCGCCCTCCGAATTCGGCCCGTTTGCCGCAAGCGGCGCGTAACGATTGTCAACGGCTCGACAGCTAGGCGCGCACCAACCCGGCCGTCTTTCCGGGCGCCACCTCGACGAAGTCGGGCAGGCCGCGCAGCGCCTCTTCAGCCCCGGCCGGCCCGTAGATGGCGAGGAGGCTCAGCGGTTCCCAGCCAGTGTTGATCGTCGAGTGGAATGCCCCAGTGGGTATGAAGACGGCCTGACCCGCCGCCACCGCGAAAGGCTTGCCGTCGTCCACCATCTGCTCGCCGTGGCCGGCCAGGATGTAGAGGATCTCGTCAGCGTCGGGATGGTTGTGGCGGGTGTGGCCCTTCCCCGGCAGCAGCACCACGTGCAGCATGCTCATAGCCGGGTTGTGGGTGTTCGCTTTCGCGACCAACGGCTTGATCAAGCCCCAGTCAAAGGTTTGAGTCGGGATCGTCTTCGGGTCGACGAGTTTCGATGGCATGTCTTTCTCCTTTCTAATGACGTGGGGTCCCGCGCTTCAGCGCCTTGAAGCGGCGGACCGTCTCGGTGATCGCGACCTCGGTGGGCAGTCGCTCCATGCTCGATGCGCCGAAGAAGCCGACCACCCCATGAGTCCGCTCGAGCACGTACGCCGCGTCCGCTGCCTCGGCGATCGGCCCTCCGTGGCAGAGCACCATCACCTTCGGGTTGATCGCCACCGCCGCGTCATGCATCTCCTGGATGAGCGGCACGCAGTCGTCCAGTGTCCTTGCGGTGTGCGCCCCGATCGATCCCTTGGTGGTCAGGCCCATGTGGGGGACGAGCACATCCGCGCCGGCGCGCGTCATGGCTTCCGCCGAAGGCACATCGAAGACGTACGGAGCTGTAACGAGACCTTTGTCGGCGGCCATGTTGATCATCTGGACCTCGAGGTCGTAGCCCATGCCGGTCTCCTCGAGGTTGGCGCGAAAGGTGCCGTCGTAGAGCCCGACGGTTGGGAAGTTCTGCACCCCGGCGAAGCCCGCCGCCTCGATGTCGCGCAGGAAGTTGCTCATGAGCCGGAACGGATCGGTCCCGCACACGCCGGCGAGAACTGGCGTGTGATCCACCACCGGCAGGACCTCACCGGCCATCTCCATCACGATCGCGTTGGCGTCGCCGTAAGGCAGGAGGCCGGCGAGAGAGCCGCGGCCGGCCATCCGATAGCGCCCGGAGTTGTAGATGATGATGAGGTCGGCCCCACCCGCCTCCGCGCACTTGGCCGATAGGCCGGTGCCGGCGCCGGCGCCGATGAGCACGCCTCCCGAGTCGACCATGGCGCGCAGCCGGCGCCGGGCCTGTTCGCCCGTCATCGCCGAACCTTCATCAGCTCGTCGAGCCGGGCCGCCATCGACTGCGCGAACTCCGCGTCGTTGATGTGGGCGTCGACCTCGTGCATCTCGACGTTCTTGCCCATGTTCTCTCGCAGCGCGCCGAACAGGGCCTTGTCGGCGGCGGGGTCGTAGAAAGGTCCGCCCTCGCCCGAGATCGCCGAGACCCCGCGCAGCGGAATGAAGAACGCCACCGGCCCGCGCGCGGCTGAGAGCTTGCGTGCGATCTGACGCCCGAGCTCCGCGCTTTCTTCGGGTGTGGTCCGCATGAGAGTGACGGACGCATTGTGGACGTAGAGGTTGCGCGACTCGAACTGCGGCGGCACCGTGTCACGCGCACCGAAGTTGACCATGTCCAGTGCGCCCACCGACACTACCTGCGGTACGCCCAGCTTGCCCGCCATCTCGAGGCGATCCGGGCCGGCTGAAAGCACGCCGCCGACCAACTCGTCGGCGAGCTCGGTGGTCGTGATGTCGAGCACTCCCGTCACGAAGCCCGACTCGACCAGCGCTTCCATCGCACGGCCGCCGGTGCCGGTGGCGTGGAACGTGAGCACCTCATAGCCGCGCCGTTCGAGCTCTTCGCGGGCGGCCGTCACCGATGGAGTGGTGACCCCGAACATCGTGGCGGCGATCAGCGGACGTTGCTCGCCCAGCTCGACGGGAGGGGCGTTGACCATGCCAGCCATGGCGGCCGCGGCGTTGGCGAGGATGCGCCCCGAGATCGAGTTGATCCCGGCCACATCGGTCACCGAGGCCATGAGAGCGATGTCGCTGGCGCCGATGTAGTCGCGAGTGTTGCCGGCGGCCATGGTCGAGACCATCAGCTTGGGGACGCCGACCGGGAGAGCGCGCATCGCCTTGGTCGCGATCGCTGTGTTTCCCGAACCGCCCGCCGCGAGCACGCCGTCGCAACGACCCTGGTCGTACAGCCTCCGCACGACGATGGCTGCGGCATCCGCCATCGCCGACACCGCCTGGCCGCGATCTCGTGCGGCAGTCAGCGCGTCCAGGTCCACGCCTGCCTCGGCCGCAACCTCCTGACGTGTGATGTCGGGCTGCGCTAGCGGCCGCTCCAGCGTCCCGACGTCGACGAGGATGGTCTTCACGCCGGCCAGCGCGAGGCGGTCGCGCATGTACTGATACTCCGCGCCTTTGGTGTCCAGAGTGCCGACGAGGACTACGGTCTTATCGCTCATCGCGACCTCCCCAACACCAACGCCGCAGCGGCCCGGCGCATCGGGCCACCCTGGTCAAAACAGTAACAGACAATCCAACCAACTCTTCAGTTCCTTTCACCAACAAGGCAAGGTCTTGACGAGTTTGCCAGTCGGATGTAACGTCGCTTGACAGGTTTTGATAGACCGGCAAGGAGCGTGACACGTTGACGGCCGCTCGAATCGACTTGCGGATGGCGCCCCGCATCCTGCTCGGCTTGCTCGGCCTGGCCGTCGTGGCGTGGATCGGCAATAAGGCCAGCCAGGACATGCGGATCTTCTGGATCGTCACCCTCAACGGGCTCACCCTGGCCGCGCTCTTCTTCGTGGTGGCGGCGGGATTCACGCTGATCTTCGGCTTGATGCGGGTCGTCAACATGGCCCACGGCTCCCTTTACCTGCTCGCCGGCTACATCGCGTTCACGCTCCAGGGCAACTGGTACGGGGTCAGCAGCAACCTTTTAAGCGGCACGCCGGCGACCGTGGTCTCATGGCTCGTGCCCCTGGTGATCGCGACGATCGTCATTGGTTTCGGCGGGGTCTTCATGCAGCAGGTGTTCCTGCGCTGGAACCAGGGTCAGGACCTCCGTCAGGCGCTGATCACCATCGCGATCTCGGTCATCCTCGCGGACCAGATGGTGGCCCACTTCGGTGGCATCGCTGAATCCATTCAGCAGCCCGCGGTCTGGCCGGACAGCGTGAGCTTCCTCGGCATTCGCTACGGATTCTTCCGTCTCGTCGTCGTGGTGGGCGCCGCCATCGTCATCGGCGCCCTGCTCTTCCTGGCGATCAAGCGCACCAGATTCGGGATGATCATCCGGGCGGGCGTGGACGACCGTACGATGGTTTCGGCCCTCGGCGTGAACATCCAGCTCGTGTTCGCGGGAGCGTTCTTCATCGGGGCACTGCTGGCAGGGCTCGCCGGCGTCCTCGGCGGCACGATGATCGCGGTCCAGCCCGGGAACGACTCGGCATTCTTGCTGGACTCGCTGATCGTGGTGATCATCGGCGGGATGGGCAGTCTCGGCGGGGCCGCGATCGGCTCCATCGCCCTTGGTCTCGTCAACTCCTATGCCGACGTTTACCTCAAGTTCGGCACCAACGACTTGACGAACTACGCCATCCTGCTGACCTTCATCCTGGTCGTCGCAGTTCTCGCCGTGCGGCCGCTCGGCCTGTTTGGGCGGCCCGCGTGAGCGTCGCGCGCCCCTCGACTCCACTCGTTGCCGGCCTCAACGGCCGCGGGATGCGAATCACGCGATGGGTGGCCATCGGAGCGCTGGTGCTGTTTCTCGCCGGAGCACCCTCCATCGTCGACAGCTTCACGCTCGCCCAGATCCTGACCAAGGCGCTGTGGCTTGGCATCGCCGCGGCGAGCCTCATATTCCTGTCCAGCTATGGCGGCATGATCTCGCTCGGTCAGACTGGGATTTATGCCGTCGCCGGTTTCACGATGGCGAACCTGGTCCACGCCGCGGGCGGAAAGCATCTCGGCTGGGACCCGGTGGCCGCGACCGCCGCCGGAATCGTGGTCGCCACTTTGTTCGGGGTTCTATGCGGCGCCATCGCCTCGCGCAGCTACGGCATCTACTTCTTGATGATCACACTCGCGATCTCGGTGATCGTCTTCTATTTCTTCGCCCAGGTCACCACCCTTTCCGGGTACGGCGGCATCCGAAGCGTGACCAGCCCAGACCTAATCGGCAATCCCATCCTCAATCCGGTGCCCCTCTACTACGTCGCGCTCGTGGCCTCGGTCCTCATCTACCTGGGCATCCGCTATCTGGCTCGAACGCCGTTCGGGCTCGCGCTCCAGGGCATCCGCGACGACCCCGCCCGAATGCAGGCGCTCGGATACAACGTGCCTCTGCACAGGGCATTGGCCTTCGGGGTGGGAGCATTTGTGGCCTCGATCGCCGGCATCCTGTCCGTTTGGTACACGACCCAGATCTCGCCGGGTGGAATCAATGTCACGCAAACGATCAACATCCTCATCATCGCGGTCGTCGGCGGCCTCTATCGGCTCGAGGGCGCGTGGATCGGCGCGCTAGTGTTCTCCACCATCGACAACTATTCGCGGGTCTGGATGCCGAACGTGGGTGACTGGCTCGGTCCGGACCGATTCGAAACCATCATCGGGGTGATCTTCCTGGTGATCGTCCTGGCATCTCCAGGTGGACTGGTTGGCATATGGGAAAGCCTTTGGGACAGAAGGAAGCGCCGGCTGGCCCCAATTTCGGCGCCGGGCATACCGGCGATGGAGGTGGTCGACGACGCCGTCGATCATCCCGCGGCGGTGTAGTCAAGGAGGTGGATGGAGGTATCGAATGAACCGCATGGATGGCGGATCGACCCGAGCAGGCTTGGCTCGGAACGGCCTCGTGTTGCGATCAACTTCATGTTTCACAGGAGGGGAATTTGCATAGAAACCAACGTCAATTCGGCCCCCGGCGGCTGCTCGCGGTAGCCGCACTCTCGCTGTTCGTGCTCGGAGCATGCAACGGCAACGCGCCGGCAACGACGTCGAGCGCGATCAAGATCGGCATCCTGTCGGACTGCTTGGGAGACTTCGGGTCGTTCTACAACGACGACCTGGGCGGCGCCCTCGCCGTGCTGGCTGCGCACTATGGCGGCAAAGCCAGCGGTTCTCTGCCGAAGGACGGGATGACCGGCGTCAAGATCGCAGGCAAGGACGTCCAGATCGTCGGCTTCGGCTGCTCCGACTCCACCGCCAGCAAAGCGATCGAAGAGACGCGGCGGCTCGTCGAACAGCTCGGCGCCGACATCATGATCGGCCCCCTCTCCGGTGACGAGGGCATCGCCGTGGCCAACTACGCCAAGACGCAGCCGAACAAGACATTCCTCAACGGCATCTCGGGCGCCCAGGACGCGACTCTCAAGGTTCAGGCTCCGAACTTCTTCCGCTTCAACCCCGACGGGGCGCAGTGGTCGTCCGGTCTCGGCGACTACGCGTACAACACGCTCGGCTGGCGCACCGCGGCCGTGATCGGCGACGACTACGCGTTCCCATACACCTCGCTCGCCGGATTCATCGCGGAGTTCTGCTCGATCGGTGGCAACGTCACCAACCGCATCTGGCCCCCGCTCGGCACGACCGACTACTCCTCGTTCATCACACAGATCCCCAAGGGTCTCGACGGGTTGTTCGTCGGAGTGGGTGGTGCGGGTCTGATCACATTCCTCAAGCAGTACCAGCAACTCAACGGGCCGCTCAACACCAAGCACATCATGGGCAACACGTTCTGGCCCGACCCACAACTCCTCAAGGCCATCGGCACCCCGATGGTGGGCGCGGTTGCCGCCAGCGGCATCGCCGCCGATGACACCTCGCCGCAAACCATCGCCTACAAGCAAGAGCTGGCCATCTACCCGGCCACTCAAGCGGATGCTGCCAGCGTCTTCACGCTGGGCTACTGGAGCGCAATGACCGCGCTTGGTCTGGCGCTCACGAAGGTCAACGGCGACATCTCCGGTGGCCAGAAGGCGCTTCAGGCAGCGCTGGCCACGACCGTAGTCGACGGTCCGTACGGCAAGATCAGTCTCGACTCCAACCGCCAGGCGGTCTTCGACAACTGGATCGTCCAGATCACCGCTCCGGCGGCAGGCAGCCAGGTCCCCGGTATCCACACCATCCTTCAGGTCCCGAAGGTGGACCAGACGTTTGGTGGATTCTTCAGCTCAACCACGCCGCCGCCGGATCGAACCAACCCGACCTGCACCAAGAAGACCCCACCGCCCTGGGTTGGACACGAAACCCCCGTCAGCTTCAGCTAGTGAGTCAATTACGCAAAGCGGTGTGAACGCGGCACCGCCGAGCGCCGAGTCCGCCGCGCCGATCCTCCACTTGAGGGGGGTCGGCCGGCGGTTCGGCGGACTGCGAGCGGTGGCCGACGTCACCCTCGCAGTCAAGCCGGGCGAGCGACGTGCCATCCTTGGTCCGAACGGAGCCGGGAAGACGACGCTCTTCAACGTCATCTCCGGCGAGTTCCCCCCGACGGAAGGCACGATCGAGCTCTTCGGCCGAGACGTCACTCATCAACCGGCTCGCCTCCGCGCCCGCTCCGGGCTGTCCCGAACCTTTCAGACTTCGAGGCTGCTGCTGGGACTCTCGGTCGAGGACAACCTGTACCTCGCCGTGCTCGGGGCGAGGCGTGGCCATCTGCTCCCGATCAAGTTGCCGCGGCTCGAGCGCCAGATTCGCGAGCGTGCGCGCGCGACAGCCGAGGCGATCGGCCTCGCCGACCGGCTAGGCACTGTGGTCCGCGAGCTCTCACATGGCGAGCGGCGGCAGCTCGAGGTCGGTATGGCGCAGGCGTCGTCGCCAAAGCTGATGATGCTCGACGAGCCTGCGGCCGGCCTCTCGCCGGGCGAGCGGAACAAATTGACGGAGCAGCTGCTGGGGCTGGATCCGAAAATGACCCTGATCCTGATCGAACACGACATGGACGTCGCCCTGCGGGTCGCTCAGTGGGTGACGATGATGCACGACGGACGGATCGTCGTGGAAGGCAGCCCCGCCATGATCCGCGAGAACCAGATGGTTCACGATCTCTACACCGGCAGCCGGTACAAGCAATGAGCCTCCTTTCATTAGAAGTCACCGGCCTGAACGCTTTCTATGGACGTGCTCACGTGTTGCAGGATGTGACGTTCACCGTCGATGAGCGACCGGTGGCGATCATCGGGCGCAATGGCATGGGCAAGTCCACGCTGTGTCAGGCCATCATGGGCCTGCTCGGATCCACGACTGGCTCGGTCAAGTTCGGCGGACAGGAGCTCATGGGCAAGCCGCCGTATCGCATTGCGCGAGCCGGCCTGGGCTTCGTCCCGCAGGGTCGCCGGCTGTTTCCTTCGTTGTCGACGGACGAGCATCTGCAGATCGTGCCCCGGAACGGCTACGGCAGCTGGACGATCAAGCGGGTCTACGAGACCTTTCCCAAACTGGCGGAGCGCAAGCGAACCGGCGCAGGTCAGCTCTCGGGTGGTGAGCAGCAGATGCTGGCGATCGGCCGGGCCCTGCTGACCAATCCCAAGCTGCTGATAATGGACGAGCCCTCCGAAGGCCTGGCGCCCAACATCGTTGAGAGCGTGATCGACACCATCCGCAAGCTCGCCGGGCAGGGCGTGGGCCTGCTCGTGGTGGAGCAGAACCTCGGTGTCGCGACAGCGCTCGCCGACCGTCAGCTGGTCATGGTGGCTGGCCGGATCGCCGTCGAGACCACCGCCAACGAGCTGATCGGTAACATCGATGCGCAGCGACGCTTTCTCGGCGTCGAGCCCCCGTCCGCGCGGCAAACGAATTGAGGGCGATCCAATGAGGTTGCGTAGCCTGCAGCATGTCTCGTCGCCTTACCCCGAGGGGGAGGACGGCGCCATTCGCCGCTTCTACCGCGATGTGCTCGGGCTGCGCGAGCAACCGACTCCATCCACGCTGGCGGACATGAGGCTCTTGTGGTTCACCGCCGGCGACGGCCTCGAGCTGCACTTCTTCCCTGAAGTGCCGGACGTGAAGTCGAAGCGCCACTTCTGCTTCAACATCGACGACCTCGAAGAGACGCGCCGGCGCCTTCGAGAAGCGGGCCTGGAGCCCTTCGACGACACGCCGATCCTCAACCGGCCGCGATTCTTCTGCCGCGACCCGGTGGGCAACCTGATCGAGTTCACAAGAATCGAGGGGGATTATCGAGGGTGACGCTCAAAACAAGTCTTGGCATCTGGGCCCTGGGGCCGATGATCACGCGTTTCGTGCCTATCGGCTATCAGCCGCAATGGACGAACGAGAACATCGTCGACAAGGTCAAGCGGGCGGTCGCGGGCCTTGGCGATCTCATCGACGACTATGAGTTCCACTACCCGTATGAGATCAACGAGGACAACGCGGCCGCTATCAAGGCGGCGTTGGGCGGGCACGGTATCTACTGCGTCGCCACCGGCCTTCACCTCGACCCGATGTTTGGCAGAGGGGGGCTTTGCTCACCTGACGCATCGGTTCGCAAAGAGGCGCTGCGGCGAACGCTGGCCGCCGCGGACATGGCGGGAAGCCTGCGCGCGAACTTCATCATCTGGCCCGGAATCGAGGGCTACAACTACCCCTTTCAGACGCCTTACGGCGAGAGTTGGGCGTGGTTGATCGAGGGTATCGGCGGGGCTGCGCAGCGATGCAAGACCCACGGGATAACGCTTTTTCTCGAACACAAGAACTCCGAGCCCGCGATGAAGATCCTGATGCGCAACATCGGCATGACCCTCCACGTCATCCACAAGCTGCGCGCGCAGGGAATCGACAATGTGAAGGTCAACATGGACTGGCAGCACCTGCTCATGAATGGCGAGAATCTCGCGGAGTACGCGGCCATGCTGGCGGGGGAGGGGCTGCTCGGCCATCAACACGCGAACAGCGGCTGGGGCACGTTCGACGACGACAACATGGTCGGCGCCACGGCGTTCATGGAGACCCTTGAGCTTGCGCTCGAGCTGCGCCGCGCCGGATACGGCGACAAGGGCGAGCGGCTCGGCTTCGACCTCTATCCATATACAGAAGACGCGATCGCAGCCGTGAAGCGGAGCGTTCTGCAGTGGCGTTTCATCGACTCGGTGGCCGCGCGGATCGATGACGCCGCGCTGCGTGAAGCGCAAAAGCACAAGGACGCGATCCGCGCATACGAGATCGTCTACAAGGCGCTCGGCGGTCAATAGCATCCGGACGTGACCGCGGTCATCGGAATCGACGTCGGGACCACCGGCGTCAAGACGATCGCCATCTCGCCCGAAGGCGAGGTGATCGCGAAGGCAGAAGAGGGCTATCCGCTCTCGACTCCCCAGACCGGCTGGTCGGAGCAGGACCCCGAGGACTGGTGGCGCGCCACCGAGGCCACCCTCGAGGCTGTCGCCGCGGCCGGCGTCAAGGATGTGCGTGGCATCGGGCTCTCGGGCCAGATGCACGGGCTGGTCTGTCTGAATGAGCGCGACCAGGTGCTGCGGCCGGCGATCCTCTGGAATGACCAACGCACGGGCGCCGAGTGCGCCGAGATCGAAGAGCGAATCGGCCTGGAGCGGTTGATTCAGCTGACGGGCAACCGCGCCCTGACCGGTTTCACAGCCCCCAAAATCCTGTGGCTGCGGCGCCACGAGCCGGACGTTTACGCGCGCATCTCGCGCATCCTCCTGCCCAAGGACTACGTCCGCCTGCGGCTTACCGGCGAGCATGCCATCGACGTGAGCGATGCCTCGGGCACCCTGCTGTTCGACGTCGCGAACCGGCGCTGGAGCGGCGAGGTGACCGACGCCCTCGAGATTCCCAAGTCATGGCTCCCTCGCGCGCTCGAGTCATCCGTAGTCAGCGGCCAGACCAAACAGCGCGTGCCTGTGGCTGCAGGCGCGGGCGATCAGGCTGCGGGCGCTCTCGGGGTGGGGGTCGATCGGCCGGGCCCGCTCTCACTGGTGTTGGGTACGTCCGGCGTCGTGTTCGCCGCCCTCCCGGCGTACGCAGCCGAGCCGCAAGCTCGCTTCCATGTGTTCTGCCATGCCGTGCCGGGCGCGTGGCACGCGATGGGCGTGATGCTTTCGGCCGCGGGATCAATGCAATGGTTCCGGGACACCCTGGCTGCCGGGGTGCCATTCGACGACCTGGATGCTCAGGCGGCCCAGTGGGCGCCGGGCTCGGACGGCCTGATCTTCCTGCCCTACCTGGCGGGCGAACGCACGCCCCACGCTGACCCCGACGCCCGCGGCGCCTTCATCGGCCTCTCGCTCCGGCACGATCGGGCAGCCATGGTCCGCGCGGTCATGGAGGGGGTGGCCTATGGGCTGCGAGATTCGCTCGAGCTGCTGATCGCGCTGGGCGTCCGCGCTCAGGCCGGACGCGCTTCCGGCGGCGGCGCCCGCAGCCGGTTGTGGCTTTCGATCGTCGCGTCGACCCTCGGCCTGCCGGTCGAGATCACGTCCGTCGAGGAGGGATCAGCCTTCGGCGCGGCGCTGTTGGGAGGCGTCGCGGGCGGCGTATTCGCCGACGCGCACGAGGCTGTGAAGGCGTGCGTACGCGTGCGCGACGTGATCGAACCACAGCGCGAATGGCAGGCGGCCTACGCCGACGGCTACCAGGGCTTCCGGGCGCTGTATCCAGCGCTGCAGTCGCACTTCCGGGCGCACGGTTCGGGACCGTGAGGCCCCGGGTTCAAATCCCGGGCCCCCGACCAATTTCGAGTTCAAAATCGCCGATTTTCGACATCATCCGCAGTCGCCGGGTCACAGCCGGGGCACAGATTCGTGGAGAACCTCGCAACTAGGCTGCGAAGTTCGTCGCGATGGTCGGCCGATCTGAACTTGGACGACAGGGACTTGGTGCGTGCGCACAGCTATATATCAGTTGACGCAACTCTCAGGACCGTGAGGCACCCGGTTTGAAAATCGCAGGCCGGCGCGCCTGAGGACGCACAGGGCAGCACGTGAGGCCCTCGGATCCACGTCGCTGTAATTAATGCCTGGCGATTCCCGATTCAGAGTAAAGGCGTCATATTTCCTGACATCGGAAGACAAGCCAGCCAGCAGCCAGCGCGACCACCACAAAACCGGCGTTAACGATGAGCGGCCAGGCCCACCCCGTGGCTGTTTGCTGCAGGGCGAGGTCGCTTGCCAGTTCATTTAGGCCGAACGGAGTGAAGCGCGACGTTGGGCAGCGAGGAGGCGACGCCTGCGACGACAAGAGCGACTATTCCGATGCCGGCGGCCGGGATTGCGGACCGCACCAAAGTGCTGCCTAAGAAGGTCGGGGTCACTGTGTTTCCCGCCGAGATCTACCGACCACCGCGAATTTGGGGGGAGCGTGCCTTCGGCAACCTCATCTACTGGCACGAGGCTGATAAGAGCGGCCACTTCGCCGCGTGGGAACTGCCGGAGATCTTCAGTCAGGACCTGCCTTCTGCCGTCAGGTCGTTGCGTGATCAGGAGGTTGAGTGATGCGAAACGCTTGACACCCATTACGAAAGGGCTACGTTGAGATCGAACTGTTTCGGGGACGGGTTGTGGGAGAGAGATCTGCGTGCGCATCACGCTCTCCCACGTTGGCATAGCGGCTGACGACAAAGCCGATGAGCGCCCGGCTCATCACTGATCGAGGAGATGAAATCGTTGCCTGACAGAACCGCGGTAGATGTCTCAATTCAACCCTTCACCGTCGATGTTTCGGAAGAGCTACTGAGCGATCTTCACCGGCGTATCGCCACGACACGCTGGCCCACCAAGGAGCTGGTCACGGATCGGTCGCAGGGCGCGCAGCTGGCGACGATCCAGGCGCTCGCCCGCTACTGGACGACCGATTATGACTGGCGCAGATGCGAGGCAAAACTGAACGCGACGCCGCAGTTCAAGACCGAGATCGATGGGATCGACGTCCACTTCATCCACGTGAAGTCGCGGCACAAGAACGCGATGCCGCTGATCATGACGCACGGCTGGCCCGGCTCGGTCATCGAGCTCCTCGAGACCATCGGGCCGCTAACCGACCCCACCGCTCACGGAGGCCGCGCTGAGGATGCCTTCCACCTCGTGCTGCCCTCCCTGCCCGGGTACGGGTTCTCGGGCGAGCCGATCGAGGTAGGCTGGGACCTGCGTCGGACCGCACGGGCCTGGGCAGAGCTCATGAAGCGCCTCGGATACACCAGCTACGTCGCCCAGGGCGGGGATGTAGGCGCCGGAGTCACCGACGCGATGGGCCGCCAGGCACCCGAGGGGCTAATCGGCATCCACACGAATCTGCTCGTGCCCGCGCTGAGCGGCACCATGCCGACGGACACCGACGAGGAACGCGCTGCGGCCGCGCAGATTGCCACCTTCCAGAAGTCCGGGGAGGGCTACTTCATCGAGATGGCCACCCGTCCGGAGACGATCGGCTACGCCCTGCTCGACTCCCCTGTCGCTCTGGCCGCCTGGATGGCCGACCACGACACCGATGCCTACTACAAGATCGCTCGCGCCTTCGTCGAGGGGCAGCCCTCGGGCAACCTCACGCGCGACCACATCCTCGACAACATCACGCTCTACTGGCTGACCAGCACCGGCGCCACCACGGCCCGGTCGTACTGGGAGGCCTACGGACCCGACGCGCCGTCCGCTCGCCAGCAGCCTTTGCCGCCGCCGACGATCCCGTTCGCCTTCACGACCTTCCCCGGCGAGATCTGGCGGAGTCCTCGCAGCTGGGTCGAGGCGAGCTACCCGAACGTCGTCTACTTCCACGAGGTCGACAAGGGCGGCCACTTCGCTGCCTGGGAGGAGCCGGACCTCTTCACCCAGGAACTCCGCGCGGCGTTCAAATCGCTCCGTTAACCCGAGACCGATAGAGTGTGCGAGACAAGGCCGCCGGCGCAGATATCGTCCGTTCGATGGCGCAGCGCGCGGGCGCGAAGATAGTAGAGGTCGAGGGGTCGCACCTGATCATGGTTTCGCAGCCACAAGCAGTGACCGACGTGATCCTGGAGGCGGCGCGCGCCGGAGCGGCCCGATGATCGCCGTTCCGAAGACCGCGGAGTTTCCGCCGCTCAAGCAGATTGACGCTGGCGCCCTCACTGTCGGATATGCCGAGGTCGGACCCACCGGCGGCAAGCAGGTGCTGCTCTTTCACGGCTGGCCTTACGACATACACAGCTACGTCGACGTCGCGCCGCTGCTCGCAACGAAGGGCTACCGCGTGATCGTGCCTTACGTACGCGGCTATGGCACGACCCGGTTTCTTTCCCCCGGTACGACGCGAAGTGGCCAGCAGGGCGCTATCGCGCTAGATGCCATCGCTTTCATGGACGCCCTGAAGATTCCGAAGGCGATCATCGGAGGCTTCGACTGGGGAGCGCGGACCGGAAGCATCATCGCGGCGCTCTGGCCGGAGCGCTGCAAGGGCCTGGTGTCGGTGAGCGGATACCTCATCGGCAGCCAGGCGGCCGGCGTGAAGCCGCTGCTCCCGCGGGCGGAGTATCAGTGGTGGTACCAGTACTACTTCGCCACCGAACGCGGAAGGCTTGGGTACCAGGAGAACACTCACGAGTTCAACAAGCTCATCTGGCAGCTCGCCTCGCCGCGTTGGAACTTCGACGACGCAATCTACGATCGCAGCGCCGCAGCCTTCGACAATCCCGACCACGTCGACGTCGTCATCCACAACTACCGCTGGCGGCTCGGGCTGACTGAAGGCGAGCCGCAATTTCACGAGCTCGAGACCAAGCTCGCCCAAGCGCCGGACATCGATGTGCCGACAGTCACGCTCGAGGGCGACGCCGATGGCGCACCACACCCGGAGGCCGCCGTCTACGCCAAGAAGTTCACCGGCAAGTACAAGCATTGGGTGATCGAGGGCGGCGTCGGGCACAACCTGCCGCAGGAAGCGCCGCAAGCGTTTGCGGACGCGATTATCGAAGTCGACCGTGACTGATAAGGAGGACGCTGAAATGTCGATGCAAACCGGCCTGAATCGCATCGGACGAGTCCTCGGCGTTGCGGCGGCGGACCTGCCAGTCGAGGGCATGCTGCCTTCCTTCGACGGCGCGAGCGGGTGGCTCAACTCGCAGCCGTTAACGCCGAGCGGGCTGCGCGGCCACGTCGTTGTTGTCCAGTTCTGGACCTACACATGCATCAACTGGTTGCGCACGCAGGCGTACTTCCGGGCCTGGTCGCAGAGGTACAAGGATCAGGGGCTCGTGACGATAGGGGTGCACACACCCGAGTTCAAGTTCGAGCACGACCTCGACAACGTGCGATGGGCGGTGCAGGCGAGAAGGATCGATTACCCGGTCGCCATCGACAACGACTTTGCAGTCTGGCGTGCGTTCGCTAACAACTACTGGCCTGCTCTCTACTTCGTTGACTCGCAGGCTCGGATCAGGCATCACCGCTACGGCGAGGGCGACTACGAGCGATCCGAGATGGTCATCCGGCAGCTCCTCTCTGACGCGGGCGTCGAAGACCTAAGGCCCGGGCTGGCTTCGGTCGAACCGAACGGCGACGAGGTTCAGGCCGATTGGGAGGACCTCGGGTCGCCTGAGACGTATACCGGCTATGACCAGGCAACTGGGTTCGACGCGGGCAGCGACGGTTCGTCGTGGGACAAACCTCACACTTTCGCGGCGCCGGCGCGCCTTCGGCTCAACCATTGGGGACTCATTGGGAATTGGACCGTCCGGTCCGACGCGAGCGCGCTTAACGGTCTTAGTGGGCGGGTCGCGTATCAGTTTCACGCGCGTGACGTGAACCTCGTGATGGGACCGGTGAGAAAGGGCGTGACCGTGAGGTTTCGGGTACTGCTCGATGGTGAGAGCGCTGGGCCAGCCCACGGAGCCGATGTCGACGCGGACGGACACGGCACGGTTGTGCAGCAGCGGATGTATCAGCTGATCCGTCAGCCGGGACCGATCCGCGACCGCCGGTTTGAGATCGAGTTCCTCGACGCCGGTGCCGAAGCCTTCTGCTTCACGTTTGGATAATGAAATTCAATCGCCTCTCCAACGACCTCCGAACAGCCCTTCGATGGCTTGCGGTGGCCTCCGGAGACCCTTCGGCGCTGGACTTGGCGCAACGGGAATGTCTGCCCAGCCTTGCCGATCAGATGACCGAGATCTTTCAGACTATCTCGGAAAACGAGCGAAGGTGGTGATCGAGGCGTCCTTCGACACCCACGCAGCTTTGAAGTCTCGTGCGAGGGGAGCTTTCCGAGGGTCCGCCGCTGTCTCAGCTCTTCCAACCCTCCGCGAACCTCTTCACCGCGGCAGAGAGCCAAGTCATCATGGCTCCGCTCCCTTACAACCAACAGGACCAGCGAGTCCGCGCCTGAACCGCTAGGAGTGGCATGAACGAGAACGTCAGCCTTGGCCGAATCGCTGGCATCCACGTAGGTTTCAACTGGCGCCTGGTTGTTGTTGCCACCCTCATCGCCTGGAGCCTCGCAACCAGCCTCCTGCCTTCGGCCGCGCCCGGCCAGAGCTCCGGCGTCTATTGGGCTGCCGGCGTGATTTCGGCCTTCGTTTTCCTGGCTTCACTGCTTGCGCACGAACTCGCTCACTCGGTCGTCGCGACGCGGCGCGGAGTCAAGGTCGAGGGGATCACGCTCAGGCTGTTTGGCGGCGTAACACGATTCAGCAGCGACACCAACTCTCCTGGCACACAAGCCTTGTTCACCTTTGTGGGTCCTCTCTCACGAGCCTGGTGCTGGGCGCGATTTTCTCTGTCCTATCAATCGCAGCAGGTGGTGGCGCACATCCAGGCCTTCTGGCTGCGACTCTGTCGTGGCTGGGCTACAGGCAAGAACTCAACGCGGGGAGGTGACCGATGAGGGCGATTGTGGTGACGGATCAGGCTGCGGGAACGGCCGGGATGAAGTTAGTGGAGCGGCCCGAGCCACAGGGGGCGTCGCTCGCCAGCCTCTCGGGCGCGAACTACGGCGATGTGGTTGTTCAGGTTCATGCGTCGGGATTCACCGGGAATGAGTTGTCGTGGCCCTCGACCTGGATCGACCGCCTAGGCCGTGACCGCACGCCTTCGATCCCCGGCCACGAGCTGGCCGGAGTGGTCACCGCCCTCAGCTATGGAACGACGGGGCTGTCGGTGGGGCAGCGGGTGTTCGGCCTCACGGACTGGACTCGCGACGGCACGCTGGCGGAGTATGTAGCCGTCGAGGCACGCAACCTCGCACCGCTGCCGGGCGATGTTGACTTCACGGTGGGCGCGGCCCTTGTGATGTCGGGCCTGACCGCGTGGCAAGGGCTGTTCGAACACGGCCGCCTTCGTGCGGGGCAGAGCGTCCTTGTGCACGGTGCGGCCGGCGTAGTCGGTTCGATGGCGACCCAGCTCGCACGTGAGGCCGGCGCGTACGTCATAGGCACCGGGCGCGCTGCCGGCCGTCAGACGGCTCTCGACTTCGGCGCGCAGGAGTTCGTCGACCTCGATAGCGACGCCCTGGAAGATGTCGGCGGGGTCGATCTGGTTTTCGATGTCCTTGGCGGCGACATCGCGAAGCGGTCTGCGGACATGATTCGCGCCGGAGGAACGCTGGTGACCATTACCGGCCCGACCGAGGCGCGGCCTACTGACGGCTTGACTATCGACTTCGTCGTTGTACCCGATCGCGCCCAGTTGAGTGAGCTCGTCCAGCGGGTCCGGGATGGTCGGCTGCGGACTAACATCGGCAACGTGGCTGCCTTTGACGATGCGGTTGCCGCCTTCAACCCGACCGAGCGGATCAAGGGAAAGACGATCATTCGCGTTCATCCGTGAGGACCCGGGGGATTGCCTACCGCCCACGCCGTATTTGTTCCATAACTTCGCGAATAGTGCTTGAGCATCGACGATGCCTGCGAGGTGATGGCTCGACCCGACCTCCAACGCCTTCGTCTAGTTCGGCCATTCTCGAAGCCGTTCTGGACCTTTGCCGGGGCACAGCCGGGGCACAGAATCCCGGAACCAGGAGGATCCGGGAGGACCCGGAAGGACACGAAGCAGACAGCAATCAAGTACGAGCGGACACTTGAGGAGCCGCGAGGATACTGGAGGACACGTCACTAACACGGTTCGGGACCGTGAGGCCCCGGGTTCAAATCCCGGGCCCCCGACCAAATCTTGAATTCAGGACCGTCAATTTCTGCTCTGCTCCCAGCGCCGCCGGGTCACAGCCGGGGCACAGATTCGTCGAGACCTTCGCAAATCCGGTCGCAGGGTCGTCAGTGTCGCCGGCCAATCTGAACTCAGAAGAACAGCGATGTGCTCGTTCCCGCAGCTGCCTATCAGCTGACGCAACGGTCAGGACCGTGAGGCACCCCGTTCGAAAATCGCAGGCTGGTGTGCCTTAGGGCGCACGACCAACACCGTGTAGCCCGGCAGATCCCGAGCACTGCCATTTCGCGCTGTATCCGCCCCCGGAATGACAAAAATCATCCCACGGTCGGACGCCGAAATTTCAGGGCGGGTCTAGGATGCCGCCATTCTCGACCGGGCACGGTCAAACAAAATGGTCTACCAGTCCTGCGCGCTCACCTAGACCCTTTGGCCGTAGTAAAAGGTCCGCCGATCTGTGACCGGCGGCCGATCAAGCGTCGCCGGGTCCGGTGCCCGACCACGCGTGTGATTTTGCCACGTCACCTTCGCAGCCTTCTTGATCGCGCATCAGCTCGGATGAGCTGTCGGCGGCAGGGCTCCTCGGACTCCGACGCGCAGCATATGCAGGCACACCAATAACAGGATCCCAAGCGACCCGAGCGCCAGGATCTCGCCGGCGTCATGCACAATCTCAGAGTAGGTAATGGCCCCCGCACATGCGAGGAACTGGCCCGCTGCCGACGCGATCGCGAGCCACTGCGCGCGGGTTAGCACCTGGTATTGGTTCGGCCCAGAGGCGCGTACCGGGGAGAGTAGATTTGGATCGGGTGCGGTCGACCCTCCTGTAGAAGATTGGAGTCGCAGGGCGGGGTTTCGCTCGGTCAAGCCCGTCGCGGGCGAGGTTCTCCGAAACCGACTTATGCCGAGTGCGAGTGCCAGCGTAAGTACGCCCCACAGGAGATGCCAGAGTGCGTGGCCGAACGTCGAGTTATTGCCCGCCAACTGTCCGCTGATGACCCCTGCGGCGATTGGGTTCGCGACCACGGCCAACGTCAACACCGCGACCGCACGGCGAATGACCCGGGGATGAAACTCCATATCAACCTCTCGTTGTTCGCGTGGGTTGCGCCGTGCCGTGCACGTCAGGATGCGGTACACGTGGCTCAGGCTGCGCCAGCGCCGGGGGCGCCGCGCCGCGATGCTTGACGAATCCGATCAGAGAGCCGAAGAGCATCGCGATTACGCCGACCGCGGACACGTATGGCCCAGGGCCGGTGTCGGCCATGAGATGCAGCCGGCCCTGGGCCACGAACTCGACGATCTCCGGGTCGCGCGACGTAAATATCCCCTCCGCAATGCCGTAGTCGATGGCGATGTTGAAGCTCGCAAAAAAGACGACGAGAATGCCCACGACCGTGGCCAGGATGTTCGACCCGCGGCGTAGCATCGCAAGCCCAACAAAGCCGCCAACTACGAGTGCAAAACCCGCGAGAAACTTGCCGCCGGGCCCACTGATGATCGGCGTCGTGGCTTCGCGCCACGGCAGGAAGGTGCTAGCCATGACTGTCCCCGCCCCGGCCAGGAAAAGCGCGCCCGGCAGTTTGCTGGGCGAACGAGCATCAATCTTCAACTCATCCTCCCGTTGTGAGCGGCGGTTTGCCAGCCGCAGGTTGGTGGTTCAGGTCGCATCGCGGACCCGAGCCAATCATGTGCGTAGTGCCGCGGGGAGGGCATCGTGTGAACTAGTTCGACCCGCGGCCTCACGGTTGAGCTGGAGGGCAATCCGGCCACCGGCGACGACCATCAGGAACCCGCCGATCAAGGTCAGCACGGGAGTGATCGCGATGCAGCCAAAGTAGGCGAAGGGGAACGCCAGCGCGACCCACCTGGGCACGCGACCCGAGCGCCATATGGCATCGCCCAGGGTAACCATGATCAAGAAGACGAGGAGGTATAACGCAAGCGCCAGGACAATCGACGGAAGCGGGCCCCACCACCAGCGGCATAGAGCGGTCGGAAGCAGATCTGGAAACGCCGCCGTCGAGCAGACGTCGACGCCCTTCTGGTAGAGACTTGCAAGAACCGGTTCGGCGAATGCCAGGACGCCCAGCATCATCAGCGCCGGCACGATGCCGGCAACGCCGAGGACCAGTGCTTGCAACGCCGAGCGCGGCGAATGACCCCCGGCAAGGTACCCATAGAGCACGAACATCCCGAACAGGAGACACAGCAGCCCGAGACCTTGCGTGGCGCTGAAAAGCGCGTAGCCATCCGACGTTGCGATCCGCGCCCATGTGCGGTTGTCGATCATGTTCGGATCCGCCTGGGGGCCCGCCATTCCTAATAGGCCCACCGATCCAGCGAAGTACGGCTTGATCCACGGAGCGCCGAGCAGGAGTCCTGCGGCTGGCAACGTCCAGGCTCCTCTGCGAATGACGCGAGCATCAACTTCCATTTCAACCTCCCCTTATTCGCGCCGCTTGTGCGGGGGTCGGCGCAGCCGCGACCTGACGCTTCGCGGCAGACGCGATGTTGGGAAGCCTTGTCCGGAGCCTGTATGCCAGCAGGACGAGCCAGCCCCAGCCCAGGACAATGGCGAACCGCTGCACCAGTCCGACCGATGAGACTGAGCCGGACGCGATCGGGAGCACCACGAACAGGAACCCGGTGACAATCGAGTAAGGCGCCCAGCCCCGCCAATCGCCTTCGCCGCCGGACTGCGGCGCGTCCTCGAGCCTGGCAAGGGATCAATACGGCGGCTGGGTTTCACGCCCCGAGCGTGGACGCAGCGGCGCTTTTCCACATCGGGGAAGAGCCCCCTCCTCTCTAAGGGCTAGCCCCCTGTCGGGGCTTCACATCCCGGTGAGATGATTCGCGGGTGCCCAAGAGGGTGCTGATCGTGGACGACCATCAGAACTTCCGCGAGTTGGCGCGTCGTCTTCTCGAAGCCGTCGGCCTTGATGTCGTCGGCGAGGCTTCATCGGGCGTTCAGGCCCTAGTAGAGGAAAGAAGGCTGAGGCCTGACATCGTCCTGCTGGACATCCAGCTGCCCGACCTCGACGGGTTCACCGTCGCCAGCACGCTGAGCTCGTTGCCTGCAGCACCGACGGTTGTGCTTGTCTCGACGCGTGAGGCATCTGATTACGGTCCCCGGGTTGGCGGGTGCGGCGCTCTCGGCTTCATTTCCAAAGCCGAGCTGACTGCCGCCAGCCTGGCGGCAATGCTAAGCGGATGACCAGCGTGCAGCGCCGCGTCGTCCAGGCCGTTGTGCTTCTGGTCCTGGCCCTTGTGGGACTCGTCGAGCTCGAGCACTTTTGGCTGTCAACGATCGATCGCCCGCCAATCCTCGTCCTCGACGACCTCATTCCTGGCTATGCTTTCGCGCTCGCTGGTCTCATCGCTTGGTCCCAAAGACCTTGGAACCGCGTGGGCGTGCTAATGGTCGGCATCGGGCTCGGCCTGCTGCTCGGGGCTGGCCCAGTGCCTGTGCCTTCTCCGCTCGGCGAGCAACAGAACGTTCTCGATAACACGTGGACGTTTTTTCAAGTGGTGTTTGGCTCGTTGTGGGGGGTAGCACTATTTCACCTGCTGCTTGTCTTCCCAGAAGGCCGATTCGTTTCGCGGCTCGACCGCCAGATGGTTGGCTCCTTATACGTGCTGGTGCCAATGAGTGGGCTGGCCTTGGGAGTTCTGGCCCTAGTTCCCCTCCAATCGATCGACCCTAATCTGGGATCTGCCAGCGACAGGTTCAATGCCGTTGGCCTCTCCTTGTTAGCGACCTTCTTTTACTACTTCGGTTGTTGGGTGATCGGCCTGGGCCGGGTCATCCGCCGTTGGGTGCGCGCAGCGCCCGCAAGACGGCGCGCGATGTCACCCGTTATCTGGTCTCTGGTTCCGATCGTGGTGGCATGGCTGGGCCCTTTTGCTACCAACGGTCCGATCTGGGGAGTCTGGCCGCGTCTTGTTATGGCCACTGCCACGCCTCTACTCCTCGTTTCCTTGCCAGTGGGGTTCTTGGTGGCGCTGCTCAGGAGCGAACACGAGATGTCGTCGGTCGGGGACCTCGTGGTCAAGCTGTCGGACGGGATGCTCCCTGAGCAACTGCAGCCGGCACTCGCCAAGACACTCCACGACCCGTCACTCGAGGTGCTCTACTGGCTCCCCACCCTCGGACGCTACGCGGACCTGAATGGTGAGACTCAGAGTCTTCCCGCCCCAAATTCGTCTCGGGCGGCCACGGTGTTAGGAGATCCAGGCGGCCCGGTGGCGGCGCTTGTGTATGACTCCTCATTGCGGAACGAAGCCAGGCTCGTCGACACAGCCGCGGCCGCTGTACGCCTTGCCTTGGAGAACGCCAGGCTTCAGGTTCAGCTTCGAGCCCAGCTCGACGACGTGCGACAGTCGCGGGCTCGGCTTGTCGACGCCGCCGACAGCGAGCGTCGCCGAGTGGAGCGAGATCTGCACGATGGGGCCCAACAGCAGCTGGTTACCCTGCTCCTCTCGCTTCAGTTGGCGAAAGCGGCAGCCGTCCGATGCTCCGACTCAAAAGCCGTGCAGCTGCTTGAGGGCAGTATTGAATCGCTGCGACAGGCCTTGGACGAGCTCCGGAGTCTGGCTCGCGGCATCCACCCGACCATTCTGGCGGAGGCCGGCTTGATGCCCGCGATCCGTTCGCTCGCCGATCGGTGCCCGATCCCGATCGAGGTGACCGGCGACCTCGATCGGATCGAACCGAAACTGGAGATGGCACTCTACTTCGTTGCTGCCGAGGCAATCACCAATGCTGTCAAGCACTCCAAAGGGCAGCGCATCTGCGTCGACGTTCGCCGAGGTTCTGGCTGTGCCACTGTCGACATCTCGGACGACGGTATCGGCGGAGCGAACCCGTCCCGAGGCACCGGGTTGGTTGGTCTCGCTGACCGCGTGGCAGCCGTTGGTGGACGACTCGATGTGCTGAGCAGCCACCCGCATGGCACGACTCTGCATGCTGAAGTCCCTTGCGGGTGATCATCGCCGACGATTCAATTCTCTTTCGAGAGGGCCTGGCCCGCGTCCTGGAAGGAGCCGATTTTGAGGTCGCGGGCCAGGCCGGAAACGTCGACGACCTCGATCGACTGTTGGCTTCTGAGAGCGCGTCGTTGGTAATCCTGGATATCCGGATGCCACCGACTCAAACCGACGAGGGACTCCTTGCTGCCAGACGGATTCGACGGGATCATCCAGACATTGGCGTGATGCTGCTCTCGCACCATGTTGAGAGCCACCACGCTCTCGAACTCCTTGGCGAGAGCCCGGATCACGTGGGTTATCTCCTCAAGGACCGCGTATCAGACCTGGACGAGTTCATCGATGCGTTGCAGCGCGTGGCCGCAGGTGGATCAGTTGTCGATCCGATGGTCGTGTCGCAGCTGCTCCGCCGAAAGCGTTCGCGCGATTTAGTCGACGCCCTTACCGATCGCGAGAAGTCCGTGCTGGCCCAGATGGCTGAGGGTCGCTCGAATGACGCGATCGCGAAGGCGCTGGGGATTAGCCCAAAGACCCTCGAAGCCCATATCGGCACGATCTACTCCAAGCTTGGTCTGGAGCATGGAGGCAGCGAGCACCGTCGAGTCCTTGCTGTTCTGAACTATCTGCGCTCGAACTAATCACCTACCAGATACCTCTGGATACTGATCGGAGGTGAGGGCTGACCCTTAGCGAATTGTCGGTTCGGCCCCATGTCTAACTCCTCCGATCTGGACCGTCGCCGGGGCACAGCCGGGGCACAAACTCGCGGAACCATGGGGACACAGGAGCACACCAAAGGACACGCCGACCTCGACATTTGAGTACAGGAGGGCATTGGAGGAACCGGCGGGACACGTGAGGACACACCACCGTGCCGGTTCGGGACCGTGAGGCCCCGGGGTCAAATCCCGGGCCCCCGACCAATTTCTTGAATCCAAAGCGTTGGAACGCCTTCTATCCAGAGGAATAGCGGGGCGCCAACGTGCCTGAGCGGCCGCCTCACGGCAACTCCTGCTCGTACGCTTTCGGTTGCTCGGGGCGGTGGGACCGGCTCGTCTGAGCTAGCTGCCAGGCTGAGGGCCAGCCGTAGCAGGACATAGATAGACCCGTTGAGCACGAGGCGGGAGAGTAGCCGGGCCGGCTTCGAAAGTTCAAGCTTGAGATTGTTGCCAACCGAGACGGTGCAGGTGTTCTTGGGCCGCTACGCTCGTCGAAACATCGATGACGCAATTTCTATGCACATCAGCCCGCGCGCCATTCAGGCAAAAATTCGCCCGTTGTACATAAGCTCGGCTAGATCGCTGACTCGACGCCTGGCGCTGATCGGCTCGCTCACCGCGATCGCGTTGCTGCCTTTCGGACACGTTTCACACGGCATCCAACAGATCGAGCGGTTGGGATCCGCCTCATGCCTGGACGTTCCTGTAAGCAGCCTGATCATCCATCCGACCAGATGTTGGATGAGCGGGCCAACCTCGATCGTCGTGGCTGGGACGGACGCACGGAGCGGCAGGAGCGCAGAGATGGTCGTGGAGACGGTCCGGCAGCGCCCGGTTGAGGAGCTAGTCTCTCACGCGCGGAGCGGCCCGCTGCGCAACTCGAAGCTTGCAAGCAGTGGTGCAGGCGATCCGCCGGCTACATCGTCTTTCTACGTGTACGGCTCGTACATCGACCTGTGCGGTCTGAGCGCGACCACCGAATGCCCCCTCTATAACGATGCGGCAAATGAGACGGTCCCGCCCACGGGCGGCATGACGATCCTCGACTTCGGAGCCCCCTGTTTCGAGCCGGCCACACTGGCATGGGGCACCCAGCTCTTCAACAGCCAGGGCTGCACGCCGGACAACACTCTCGTGATTCTGGCCCAGGCCTGGCTGCGGGGCTACGAGAGCAATCCCAATCGCTCCGCGTCACCCAGGTATGTGCTGGTGGCTGGAACGAGCAATAGCCTGACGGCAGCGGTACCTGGCTACGCCCTGACCCCGGCGGAGATGTCGTTGCACGGTCAGGCATGGTTCTGGGCGGTCATTAGTCCGATCGCAAGGGTTGCGCGGAGTCTGCCGACCCCCGTTGCAACCTGGGCCGGCAGCGATATCGAGGAGTCAAGCGATGGCAACTGGTATGACGGGCCGACCACCAGCGCTTGGGTTGACGCCTACGCCGCCGCGTCTGGCGCGTCCAAGCCGTGCGTGGCAAGCCAGGATGCGCTAATGGTCGACTACGGCGATTACGTCCCCAATGAACCTGGATGGTCGGCGGGCGCTGTCTACCATGTCGCCTGGCAAGCGCCGCCCGCCTGCCCCGTGCCCGAGATCTACTCGGCCGTCATGGCCAGCGAGTGGCAAAGCTTGAACGGCTACGCCGAGAGCCTCGGGCTCCCGCCAATGCAGTTCACAGGTGTCTTGTCGGAAGGCGGAGCCGCCGGAACCGCGTCTGCTGCGGGCAGCTGGAACACTTTTAGAAGCGCGACCGGTCAAGCGGTCGCGTACTTGAGCGTCATCGGAGTAACAGGACCCGTCTCCCCAGAGCTGCCCGATCCGCCAACCGCGGTTGGGGCGATTCCAGGGCCGGGGCTGGCCACCGTCGGCTGGTCGGCTCCACCATGGGACGGAGGCTCTGGAGTCACGTCCTATACAGTGACCGTCTACTCGGGACCGACGATCGCCCAGGTGGTGACGGTCAGTGGGTCCCCGGTCCCGGAGATGACCATAGTCGAAGGGCTGGCCACCGGCACCTCATACACGTTTCGTGTGAGCGCGACCAACCAAGTGGGAACCGGACCCCAGTCTCTGCCGTCCAGCAGCGTGGCCCCGACCGGGCGCTTCCAACGATGACAGGCGGGCCGTTGCAGGTCCGTGGGGCATTCGCGCGATCGGTCAGACGCTACCCATCCGAGCAAATGACATTGGGAAGTAAGGACGCAGCGGACTTCGGGCACCGCTCTGTAGTAATTCAAGTACTAATCCAAGCGACGTAGATGGAGCACGGGACTCCCAATCCAGCTCGACATCCGCGAAGTCGATCTCGGTGGACGAGTCTTCCTACAGTTCTACGAATTAGTCGCGCGCGGAGATCAGCTTCTTGGCCCGCGCGGCGATGTGCTCGCTCGCGGTCATGAGGAGCCTCGTATCGGCGTCGAGGGCGAGCATCTGGTAACCGACGTCATGCCACTGCTTGGCGACCTCTGGCGTTCCGCACATGATGCCGGCCGTCACGTGGTGCTCCCGGGCGGACTCCGCGATCCTTTCGATCATTCGCCGGTGGCCCGGATCCTTCCCCTCGTAGCTTGACTCGAGGCCGGCCGAGACGGCGAGGTCGTTCGGGCCCACGAACACCGCGTCGATGCCCGCCACGGAGAGGATGTCGTCGACGATCTCCACCGCCTGCACCGTCTCCACCATCACGACGCAAAGCGGCTGCCGCCAGTCGCCGTCGACGACTCGAGCCCTGGTCGGCCCCATGCTCCGAAAGCCGACCGGCGGATAACGGCACGCGCCGACGACAGCCTCTGCCTCCGCCACGGAGTTGATCATCGGCACGATCACTCCGCCGGCGCCGGCATCGAGCGCTTTCATGATGGTTCCGGGCTCGTTCCAGGGGACGCGCACGAGCGACGGCACGCCGGTGGTGGTGATCGCCTGCAGCATCGGAAGCATCACGTCGTAGCCGATGAGGCCGTGCTGGGTGTCGACCACCACCCAGTCATGGCCTGAACGCGCGGCCAGCTCCGCGGTCCACGTGCTCGGGATCGTGCACCATGCGCCGACGGTTGCCTCTCCTGCCCTCCAGCGCTCGCGCAGTGAAGTCATGGCGCGCCCACCTTAACGGCGTTGACGACATTGTGCGGAGCATGACCGTCGAGGACTCGCCGCAGGTTGTCACCGACCATCTCCATCAACCGTGCGTCGGCCTCGACGGTGGCGCCGCCGGCATGCGGTGAGAGGATCACGTTTTCGATGGTGCGCAGCGGCGAGTCGATGGCGAGCGGCTCGACCTCGTACACGTCGAGCCCAGCCCCCGCCAGGTGACCGGAACCGAGTGCCTCGATGAGCGCGTTCTCGTCCACGATCGGGCCGCGGGCGGCGTTGATGAGGAAGGCCCCGCGTTTCATCTTCGCAAGCGCCGCCGTGCCGATGAGAGCGCCGGTGTCGACATCGAGCGGGGTGTGGACACAAACGATGTCGCTATGTCTCAACAGGGTGTCGAGATCGACGCGCTCGGCGCCTGCGAAGTCCCTGGCCACCACATCAGTGAACAGGATCCGGGAGCCGAATGCGGTCAGCCGCCGCGCCACCGATGAGCCAACGTTGCCGAGGCCGATGATGCCGACGGTGACGGCGCCGAGCTCTCGGCCCAACATCTCGTTGCGCACCGGGTCGTCGGGCCGCCACCGCCCAGCCCGCATCGATCGGTCGCCCTGGAAGGAGTGGCGCAGCAGCGCGATCATCGCCATCACCGTCCAGTCGGCCACCGACTCCTTGTTGTAACCCGCGGCGTTGGCCACCGGGATCCCGAGCTCGGCGGCGGCGCGGTGGTCGACGGTGTCGAAACCCACGGCCGGCATCTGCACCAGCCTGCAGCCGCGCATGTGCTCGAGCACCTGACGGTCGACGCGATGCTTGTGGCGCTGATCGGCGATCACCAGGTCGGCGCCTGTGCAGGCGGCCAGGACCGCGGACTGGGCCGGTGGTGGAGGGACCAGGACGACGTCGACCTCGTGGCGGCCCTGAAACATGGCCCGGACCGTGCCTTCGTCGAACGGGCTGAGGCAGGCGACGCGGGTCTTCATTGGCCTCGAAGGTAGCACCCGACTCGGTCCCCGCGAAACGGCACGTCTGACGGCCGAACGGAATTCGCCCTAAATCGTGATTTCTTGGACCAATGGTGCCGGACGCGTCTTGAGCCCTTCGAGGATTCGCACCACCAGGCGGCCAACCTCCTCGCGTGCTTGCGCTGGGTTCTCGGCATCGGCCACATAGAAGCAGGCTTCGCTCAGCGCGCCGGCGAGCAGAAGGGCGAGAGGACGCAGGGGCTGCGGCTCTATGACCCCGCCATGCATCGCTTTGCGCAGGGCGCCGCGGATGCCGACCGCGCCGTAACGCGACTCGATCATATGGACGATGTCGTAGCTGAGGACCGATCGGGCGTCATTCAGCGCGATCCGGCGCACCGCGGGGTCCAGCTGCGCGTCGATCATGAGCTGGCAGCCGCTGGTGAGCGCGACCCAGTGATCCGGCTCGTTGAACTTGCTCACCACCTGGTCCGAGACCTCGCGCATCACCTCTTCGTAGACCTCCTGGAACAGCGTCCCTTTGCCGCCGAAGTGGTGGTAGACGGCGCCCTTGGTGACGCCGGTACGAGCTGCGACCTCCTCGATCGAGGTGGCGGCGTACCCGCGCTCCCCGAACAGCTCGCGGGCCGCGGCAAGCAGCGCGAGCCGGGTGGCGTCGCCCTGGGCTTCCCTTCTGTCTTTGCCAATCAAGGTCTTGACTTCCATACTAAGGGTATGCATACTTCCGTACCAACGGTATGGAACGCTCCATACCCTGAGTATGTTAGCAAATAGGAGATAGGGAGATGCCCAAGTTTGTGATCGAGCGCGACCTGCCGGGCGCCGGCAACCTTTCCCCCGAGCAGCTGAGGACGATCTCGCAGAAGTCGAACAAGGTCATCGCCGACCTGGGTCCCGAGATCCACTGGCTCCACAGCTACGTCACCGACGACAAGCTCTATTGCGTCTACGTGGCCCCGGACGAGGACATCATCCTCGAGCACGCCCGCTGCGGCGGATTCCCGGCCAACAAGGTCACCCGGCTGGCGACCATGATCGATCCCTCGACCGGAGACGTGGCTTAAACCGCAGCGTCCTTCGTGATGGCGGCGCGTCCTGCTCCGGGCGCGCCGCCCTTTTCATTCCTTGACGGACGTAGGCTGGATCAATGGCTTCGAACGACGATCCAAACCGAGCTCGACCGCAAGCGACTGAGTCGGCCCCCGTTCCGATCACGGTGGCGCTCGGGCGCGTGGGTGCGCAAGCCGAGGAAGAGGATTTCGCCGGGGCGTTTCCGACCCTGGACGAGGTCCAGATCGCCAAGCTCGGCCGCTACGGCGTCGAGGAAAGAGTCCCGGCGGGCCACGTGTTTTTCCGAGAGGGGGAACGAGGTTCCGATTTCGTGCTGGTGCTGGCCGGCACCGTGGAGGCGGTTGCGCATTTCGGGGACTCCGGAGAGACCACCAGCACTGCCTTCAATCCCGGACAGTTCGTGGGAGTCATGAACATCCTCAGCAACGAAGGCGCTTATGTCACCGCGACGGCGACGACTGCCAGCCGGGTGCTGAAGGTTCCTCTAGTTCAGCTCCGGACGGTCATCGGCGAAGACGTCGCCTTGAGCGAGATAGTCGTCCGCGCGTTCTTGCTGCGGCATTCGCTGCTGCTGCGTTTGGGCACCGGGCCGAAGCTGATCGGGTCTCGATTCAACGACGCCACGCGCGAGATCCTCGACCTGCTGGCCCGCAACCGGTGCGCGATCACGTTCATCGATGTCGATGCCGCTCCTCGCGCCGAAGCCCTCCTGCGGAATTTCGGGTTCACGGTTGCCGACATTCCGCTGGTCCTGGTGGCGGGACAACCAATTCTGCGCAATCCTTCGCTGGCCGAAGTCGCCTCGGTCTTCGGCATCCAGGCGGACTCATCCCATCTCGAAGAGGTGTACGACTTGCTGGTCGTCGGCGCCGGGCCGGCCGGCCTTGCCGCCTCGGTCTACGGCGGATCTGAGGGCCTTTCGACGACGGTGGTCGAAGCGATTGCGGTGGGAGGGCAGGCCGGTACCTCGTCGCGGATCGAGAACTATCTCGGGTTCCCGGCCGGGCTCTCGGGCGCGGAGCTGGCCGCTCGCGCGGCACTCCAGGCCGAGAAGTTCTCGGCCGCCATCCTGGTGGGGTCGAACGCCAAGTCCCTGAGCTCGGTCGGTGGAATTCACAGCGTCGAGCTGACGGACGGCCGAACTCTGAGAGGTCGGGCGGTCGTGGTGGCGACGGGCGCCAGGTACCGGCGTCTGCCCGTCGAGAGGTTGGCTGAGCTGGAAGGTTCGGGCGTGTTCTATGCCGCGACCGAGGTCGAGGCGCAGAAATGCACTGGGGCTGTGGTCGTGGTGGGAGGGGGGAACTCTGCCGGCCAGGCATCTGTTTTCTTGAGCAGGCGCCTCGACGTGCACCATCTGATCCGAGGCGATTCGCTCGACGCCACGATGTCGCGCTACTTGATCGATCAGATCGAGCGCAATCCACGCATCACCCTTCACACCCGAATCCAGGTCAAGGCATTGATAGGCGCCACCGTGCTCGAGGCAGTAATCGTCGAGTCGGCGAGTGGCGAGCGATCGCAGCTGCCGGCGTGCGCCCTGTTCTCATTCATCGGCGCCGAGCCGAACACCGATTGGGTGAAAGAGTGCCTGCAGCTCGACGAGGACGGATTCATCGTCACCGGGTCAGATCTGAAAGCGACTGACGGCTGGACGCCCCTGCTGCTGGAAACAAGCCAGCCGGGCATCTTCGCAGTCGGCGACGTCCGGCATGGATCCATCAAGAGGGTCGCGACCGCGGTCGGCGAAGGCGCGATGGTCGTCCGGTTGGTGCACGAGCGCCTCGCATCTCCCATGTAGCGAGATCGCGCAGCTAGGAGTACCTTTCCGGCCGTGGCAGCCAGCTCCAGCGTCTGATGAGCACCTAGATTGCCGGCCATCAACTCGTGGCACGACTACTTCGTGATGGTGGGCGGGGGCTCGGCCGCGCTCACCGGCTTGATCTTCGTGGCGATGACGCTGCACCTCGACGAGATCACCACGAACCCCGTCCATCGACATCGGGCGCGCACGATCCTGATGGGCCTGACAGCCGTCTTCATTCGCTGCGGCCTGGTGCTGATGGGCGATCAAAGCTTGTGGGCTGTGGCGCTCGAGCTCATCGGCGTGCTCACAGTCGTCGAATTCCTCCTCTACTCGAGCATCCGGCAGGCCATGCGCAGCGCCGATCGGGGAGTGCTGCTCCGAACCATCGGCAGCTTTGCCTGCCTCCTGCTCGAAGAGGCGGGCGCAATCGTCGTGCTCTTCGGGCATGCATGGGGGTTGTATGTCGTCGGGCTGGGGATGATGTCGTCCTTCATCTTCATGGTGACCGGCGCGTGGCTGCTTCTCGTCGGGGTCGGCGCGGTGGAAGTCGCCGGCGCGCGGTCCTCGGCCGGCCGCTAAAAGGCACAGCCAAGCCGGCATCGAAATACGTCGGCGACTCCGCACTGAGTGGTCGCGAGACCTCTCGTGTGCGGCACACAGATTCACCCTTGACAGCCCGCCCCGGGTGCATATAATCCGGTAAGCGCTTACCGGTAAGCGCTTACTGCGTGAGCTGGTCGCCCAACACAAGGGAGCAGGCAGCAAGCCCGTATGGCGGAGCCGAAGAAGCCCAAAGGGACCCTGACCATCTATGACGTCGCCGGTCGCGCGGGCGTCTCGATCGCATCGGTGTCCCGAGTCCTCAACGGCCAGGGCAGCCCGCGTGCCGAGACCCGGGAGCGGGTCATGCGCGCGGTTCGCGAGCTCAGCTTCGTGCGCGATGGCGCTGCGCGCGCCCTTTCCAACGGCCTGAAAGAGGTCATCGGCGTCGTCTTCCGGCGCGAGAACGAGGAACTCTTCGAGGGCGAGGACGAGAGCTTCCTCTTCATCGACGTCATCAATCGGGGCATCGAAGTGGGGGCACAGCGTCGCGGCTTCGACCTGTTGATCAGCTCCGTCGGATTCAACGACGACAACGTGGCGGCACGGATTTCCGCGCTCGCGGTCAAGGCGGACGGCCTGATCCTCCACGACCGCATGCTCTCGGCGGCCGGAATCGCGCGGCTGGCGGACATGGTCCCGATCGTGACCCTGGCCGGGACTCCCACTCCCGCTTCCTTGAACGTCCGATGCGACAACGAGTCGGGGATTCGGGCGCTGGTCCGTCACCTGGTGACCCACCACAAGTATCGGAGCCTCGGCTATGTCTCCGGACGTGCCGACAGCCCCGACAACCGGACGCGTTCGCGCGCATTCGAAAAAGAGGCTGCCGCTCTCGGCGCCAGCTTCGAGACGGGGCCGGCCTGGCAAGGCAACTACAGCGCGGCGGGTGGCGCGAGCGTGATCCGATCGCTTCTGGACGCCGGCCGCAAATTGCCGCGCGCCATCCTCTGCGCCAACGACCAGACCGCCTTGGGCGTGATCCATGCACTCGCGCAGCGCGGTATCCGCGTGCCCCAGGACGTTGCGATCACGGGCTTCGACGACGTGCCGGTCGCGCGCCATCTGCACCCGCCGCTGACGACGGTTCGCCAGCCGATGCAGGAGCTCGGCGCGAAGGCGTTCGACGTCCTCTACTCGCGGATCAGCGCCGGCGGCGGCAAGGCCGATACCGTCCTCCCGGTCGAGCTCGTCGTCCGCGAGAGCTGCGGCTGTGCTCCTGGCTCGACTCCGGCTCAGAACCCGCCACCGCTCGGCGGGGAGGGGAAGTAGGCGATGCGAGCGATCCTGCGGAGGCTTGGGGTTTACCTCCTGGCCGCCTGGGTGGCGCTCACCGTCAGCTTCCTTTTGCCGAGGGTGGTACCGGGCAACCCGGTCGCGGGCGCCGTCGCCAGGGCATCGCAGTCAGGCAACTGCAACTCGCAGTGCGTCGTGGCCATCGAAGAGCAGCTTGGTTACAACGTCCACGCGAGCTTGTGGGACCAGTACGTCACTTATATGGGCAGCCTCGCTCACGGCGACCTCGGGCACTCGTGGTCGGAAAACGCCCCGGTGAGCAGTCTCATCCTTCAGTACCTGCCCTGGACGCTGGGCCTCCTCGTGGTCGCCACGACCATCGCCTTCGTCGGCGGCACGGCGATCGGCGTTTTGATCGCCTGGCGCCGTGGCTCGTGGGTCGACTGGATCTTGCCCGGCGCCACGTTCTTCCAGGCGGTTCCCTATTTCTTTCTCGCGCTGGTGATCGTCCTGGTCTTCGGCCAGACGGGCACGCTGCTCAAATGGTTCCCCAGCCTGTTCGGCTACGACATCTATGCGGTCACCCCGGGCTGGAACTTCCCTTACATCGAGAGCGTCTTGACCCACGCGATCTTGCCCGCACTGACCGTGGTCCTCGCCTCGATGGCCGGATTCATCCTGGCGATGCGCAACAACATGGTCACGACCATGGACGAAGACTTCGTCTTGGTCGCGGTCGCCAAGGGCCTGCCGGCCCGAAAGGTGGTTTGGTATGCGGCCCGCAACGCACTGCTCCCGGTCGTGGCCAACTTCACAATCGCGATCAGCCTCCTGGTCGCCGGCCAGATCCTGGTTGAGATCGTCTTCAACTACCCGGGGATCGGTTTCCACCTCTTCGACGCGTTAGGCAAGCTCGACTACTCACTGGTGCAAGGGATCTTTGTTGTCATCACCCTGGTAGTGCTGGCGGCCAACCTGCTTGCGGACGTGGTCTACGTGCTGATCGATCCGCGAGCTCGGCAGTTGGCTTGAGTCGATGACGATCGACAGCACCTCCCTGATCACAACCGCCCCGGGCGCCGGACCGGGCGCCGTGCCGATCTTCCACCGAACTCGAATCCTGCGCCTGCCTCGCTCACCCAAGGTGCTGGTCGGGCTCGTGATCCTGACCGTGTTTGGAGTGGTGGCCATCATCGGTCGCTGGATTTCGCCCTACTCGCCCAACCAGACCGATGAGAAAAACTGGGTGCAGCACGTCTTGGTCCCTGGCACCGGGTCTGACACCGGATTCCCGGCCCAGTATTACCCGCTCCCGCTGCCGCCTTCGGCCGCTCACTGGCTCGGTACCACGGTCTTCGCGCAGGATGCCTGGTCGCAGCTGCTCTCCTCCACTCAGGCAACGCTGTTGGTCGGCCTGCTCGCCGCTGCGATCGCGACCGTCCTGTCGGTGCTGATCGGTGTGAGCGCGGGCTACCTCGGAGGCAGCGCGGACGAAGGGCTATCGCTGGTCGCCAACGTCTTCCTCGCCATTCCCGGGCTGCCGCTGCTGATCGTGATCGCAAATTACGTGCCGGCGGCAGGCTCGAGCATCGTGCTCGTCGCGGCCATCATCGCGGTCACGAGCTGGGCGTACTCCGCGCGCACCCTGCGTGCTCAAACGCTGTCGCTGCGCAACCGCGACTTCGTCGAGGCGGCCAGGGTTTCCGGGGAAGGACGTTCGCGGATCATCCTCATCGAGGTCCTGCCCAACCTCATCCCGATCGTCGCCGCCTCGTTTCTCTTCACATCCCTCTCGGCCATCGGTGCCTATGTCGTAATCGCCTTCCTCGGCCTGGCCGGCTCGCCCACGTCATCTCCGCCCGGCCTGTGGAACTGGGGCGAGATGCTGCGCGAAGGGTTCGCCAACAACGCCGTGCGCAGCGGGTGGTGGTGGTGGTGGGGGCCGCCAGGCCTTTTCATCGCCATGCTTGGGACCGGCCTCGCGCTGCTCAACTTCGGCATCGACGAGTTCATCAACCCTCGCCTGCGCGCCGCGGGTCTGTCACGCAAGGCCGCACGGAACGCCGGCATCAGCCGCCGTCCGACGCTCGGCATGACGCCAGTGGTCAGGGTTCGCCCCCACCCGCCCCAGTCGCTTCGGGAGCGGGGCCCCACGAGTGGGAAGGCGTCTGCGGAGCCGGTTCTCGAGATCCACGGCCTCAGCATCGATTACGGCTATGGCGATGAGGCCATCCATGCAGTCGTCGACTGCGACCTGACGCTCCGCCGAGGCCAGGTGCTCGGCCTCGCCGGCGAGAGCGGTAGTGGCAAATCCACACTGGCGCTGGCCGCGATCCGGCTGCTTCGCTCACCGGCCGTCATCACCGCCGGCGATGTGCTCTTCCACTCCAAACCGATCAGCGGCGACGGGCCCGTGGGGACGATCGACCTGCTCGCGGCAGACGACGACGAGCTTCGCGCCATCCGATGGTCCGAGATCGCGGTCGTATTGCAGAGCTCGCTCAACGCCCTGAACCCCGTCATCACCCTCGGCGCCCAGTTCGACGACCTCCTCCGGGTGCACCGCCCGCACCTCTCGGCCACAGAGCGCTGGGCCAGGTCAGTCGAGCTGTTCGACATGGTCGGCATCAATGCCGAGCGGCTGCGCAGCTATCCGCACGAGCTGTCGGGCGGCATGCGCCAGCGAGCCATGATCGCAATGGCCATCGCACTCGAGCCGCAGGTGATGATCCTGGACGAGCCGACGACGGCCCTCGATGTGGTCACCCAGCGCGAGATCATCGAGGAGCTGGTCGGCCTGCGCGATCGCATCGGGTTCGCCACTCTCTTCATCACTCACGACCTCTCGTTGCTGGTGGAGCTGGCGGACGAGATCGTCGTGATGTACGCAGGCCGGCTGATGGAGCGCGCGCCCGCGGCATCTTTGTTCCGAGCGCCGCGGCTCCCTTACACGCACGGCTTGCTCCACTGCTTCCCACCGCTGCACGGGCCGCGGGTTGCCATGGAAGGGATTCCGGGGTCGCCGCCTGACCTGCGCGAACTGCCATCTGGATGCCCGTTCAGCCCGCGCTGCGCCTGGGCGATGCCCAAGTGCCGTCAGGAGCTGCCGCGGATGGCGTCGCTCAACGGCGATGTGCGCGAAGTCGCGTGCTGGCTGCACCGGGACGGCGCCAAAGTCCCCGCCGAGCTGGCTCTGCCCGATCCCGCCCTCATGAAGGTCCGTTCGCAATGAGCACACAAACTCCGGTGCTCGAGGGTCGCGAGCTGGTCAAGTCTTTCTCGGTCAAGCAGGGTCGCAGCCCGTTCGCCCGCAAGACCCGCGTAAATGCAGTGGACAACGTCAGCGTGCCCCTGGACGCCGGCAAGGTGACCGCCTTGGTCGGCGAGAGCGGCGCCGGAAAGACGACGGTTGCTCGGATGCTGGCCAAGATCATCAAACCCGACGCCGGCGAAGTGCTGCTCGATGGCAAGCCCGCGCCCTCCGGCCGGCCACGGTCTTACGCCGCGCAGGTTCAGATGATCTTCCAGGACCCGTTCGCGTCACTGAATCCTGTCCATCGCGTCCGCCATCACCTGGTGCGGCCTCTTCAGATTCACCACATGACCGAAGGCAACGTGGACAAGGCGATCGCGGATCTGCTCGATCGCGTGGCTCTGAAACCGGCCGAGAATTTCACCAACAAGTTCCCATATGAGCTCTCCGGGGGCCAGCGGCAAAGGGTGGCGATCGCCCGGGCGCTGGCCGTCCGCCCGCGCGTGCTGCTGGCCGACGAACCGGTGTCGATGCTCGACGTCTCCATTCGCCTGGGCGTGCTCAACCTGCTGGCCGACTTACGCGACCGCGATCACCTTGCGATCCTCTACGTCACCCACGACATCGCTTCCGCGCGCTACCTGGCCGACACCATCGTCGTGATGTACGCCGGCCAGCTCGTGGAGGCGGCGCCGAGCGTCACCCTTACCGATCAGCCGGCGCATCCCTATACGCAGCTTCTGCTTGCCGCGGCTCCCGACCCCGACCGTGCTGAGACGCACAAGCTTGCGGACCGTGGAGCGCCGCCCAGCCTGCTCGCTCCGCCGAGTGGCTGCCGGTTCCACCCCCGGTGCCCGTATGCCATGGACATCTGCAAACGACAGGTACCGCCGAGCTTCGCCGTCTCGTCGGGCCACATCGCCGCGTGCTGGCTTCACACCAAGCCTGGAGAACAAGGCGCAAGCGAAAACGGCGTGTTCTCAACTCGTGCCGGCCAAATCGACATAGAGAAACAAAAGAGGTGAGGAAGGATGGGTGTGCGTCAGGCGTTTCGGTCCCCGCCGTTTTGGTTGACCCGCGTGGAGTGTTTCCGTCAGCAAATTCAAAGCGTCACGGAGGTGACAGATAGATGAATCGGAGAGTCTTGACAAGCCTGGTCGGCGTGGCAGCGCTGCTCGTCGCAGTCGGCTGCAACGCGACCTCGACATCGACGACGTCGGGAGGGAAACCCCTGATCGCCGAGCCGACCACGGGGGTCACTTTCTCGGAAGACTTCAACCCCTACGACAACAACTCGGTCGCGTCTCAAATGGGCACCCGGACCATGGTCAACGAACCGCTGATCGAGTACGACCAGCTCGATGCCACCGCGGCCGGCACCCACTACTGGCTTGCCACCGCGTACGCCTTCCAGAACAGCGGCAAGGACCTGCAGGTCACGATCCGCCAGGGCGTGAAGTTCAGCGACGGCTCGGCCTTCGGTCCGGCCGACGTCGCCGCCACCTTCAAGATGCTCGAGAACCCCAAGACCGCTATCTTCGGCCAGCCGCCGCAGGCGTCGGACCCGACCGTCTCCGGCAACAACGTCACCCTGCATTTCGCGTCAGCGCAGTACACGGGGCTGTTCCCGATCCTCGGCAACACCCCCATTCTCAAGGCGTCGACGGCGAACCAGATCGCTCAAGACCCGAAGGTGACGATCAAGGTTCCGCTGGGCACGGGGCCCTTCATGCTCGACAGCTACTCCAGCTCGGTCATCAAGTGGAAGCCGAACCCGAACTACTGGGGCGGCACTCCACCGGAATCCGCGATCTGGACCCCTTCCATCGCTACCAACGCCGCGGCCAGCGACGCACTCATCAGCGGCCAGCTGGACTGGGCCGGGAATGACATCCCGAACGTCTACGCGAACTACGTGAACCTCAACCCCCTCACCAACCACGCCTGGTTTGCCGCGGGCAGTACCGTCACGCTCTGGTTCAACCTGAACCCCGGCAACGGCGGCGCCACCGGCATCAATGAATCGGCCGTCCGCAAGGCGGTCAGCTACGGCGTCGACCGCAACGCGCTCGCCCTCCTGGGTGAGTCGGGCTACGAGAATCCCGCGACATCATCGAGCGGGCTCATCCTGCCCAACCAGAACGCCTTTCTTCCGGCCGACGGCAGCATGAAGAACGACCTCGCCATCGGCGGCAGCGTGCCCGACCCGGCCACGGCGAAGGCCAACAATCTCGCCGCCGGATTGGACGTCTACGACATCCTCAAGAACGGCGGCTGGACCCCTCCTGCCACCTCCAGCTTCGACAGCGCCAAGGGAACCTTCAAGTCCGGCGGCAACTGTGACGGCAGCAACACGGCCAACTGTTGGACCAAGGGCGGCCAGATCATCAAGTTCTCGGTCTACGACCCGGTTCCCTTCTCCGACTACTGGGAAAACGCCGCGCTCATGTCCCAGGAGCTCCAGCCATTGGGGATGGACGTGACCACGAAGCCGGCGCAGGGCTACTCCGACTGGAACACCAACATCACATCACAGCCCTCGCAGTGGCAGACGGCCATCCACTGGGGCAACGGCGGCAGCATCCCTTACATCCAGTACCAGAACTGGTTCGACAGCAAGGACCTGAACTCGGTCGCGCACTACCAGGGCTGGTCGAACGCCGACGCAGATGCGGCGCTCCGGCAGTACGAGAGCACCGACCCCAGCGACACCGCGACCCTTTACCCGATCGTGCAGAAGCTCGAAAAGATCATGTCGACCGAAGTTCCTGACGCTCCGCTGCTCTACGGCGCGGACTGGAACGTTTTCAGCAGCGCCAAGTACACGGGCTGGCCCAATCAATCGCACCCGTACATGAACCCGTCACCCAGCGACCCGCAGATGCCCTACATCCTCATGCAGCTCAAGCCTGTGTCCTAACCGCGTTAGATCTCGACCCGTATGCAATCCGTCCGGCCGGCAACTTGCCGGCCGGACCCCTCCACCACCCAATCGAAAAGGAGCCATGAGCAGCGCCAGATCAGATCTGCACGGCGATGATTCCGGCCTGGTCGGCCGGCTCAGCCTCGAGCAGAAAGTTCGCCTCCTGACCGGGGCCGACGGCTGGAATCTCTACGCCGAGAAGGCTCTCGGCCTCCGGCCGATCGTTCTTTCCGATGGGCCGGCCGGCGTGCGCGGGATACGCTTCGATCCGGCCCGGCCATCGTCCTCGTTGCCCTGTCCAGTCGCCCTCGCAGCGACCTGGGATGAGCGCCTGGTCTACGAGCTGGCACTTGCCCTCGGGCATGAGGCGCGGGCCAGGGGCGTCGACGTGCTGCTTGCGCCGACGGTCAACATCGTCCGCACGCCGCTCAGCGGTCGAGGCTTCGAGTGCTTTTCCGAGGACCCTCTGCTCACCGCGCGCGTGGCCGTGGCATATGTGCGTGGCGTGCAGGAGGCCGGGGTCGCCGCGACCGTCAAGCACTTTGTCGCCAACGATTCGGAAACGGAGCGGCGCACCTACGACGCGCTCGTCGCCGAAAGCGTGCTCAGGGAGCTCTATCTGCCTCCGTTCGAGGCGTGCGTCTCGGAGGCCGACGTGGCGCTGGTAATGGCCGCCTACAACTCGGTCAACGGCGCCTTCATGACCGCAAACCGGCCCCTGCTCCACGACCTGCTGAAGACGGAATGGGGGTTCCGCGGCGTGGTGGTCTCCGACTGGTCCGCCGCGTACACGACCGTGCCCAGCGCGCAGGCCGGGCTGGACCTCGTCATGCCCGGGCCACATGGGCCGTGGGGTGACCAGCTGGTCGCCGAGGTCAGGGCCGGCGCGGTGGCCGAGTCGGACATCGACGACAAGGTCGCGCGACTGATCGGGCTCGCACGTCGCGTCGGGGCTCTGAACGGCTCGATCGATGGGGATCCGCCCCAACACCGAGTGGCCGGCGCAAGTGCGCTCGTCGACCCCGCGTTGCTCCGCGAGGTCACCAGCCGATCCTTCGTCCTGCTCAGCAACCCGCGCGGGCTGCTTCCCGTACCCAGCGGCAGCGTCGAGCGGCTGGCGCTCATAGGCCCGAATGCGGTCGAGCCACAGACCCAGGGGGGCGGAAGCGTACGCGTCCTGGCGGTCCCCGGCCGAGACCTCGCGGAAACCCTGGGCGAAGCCCTCGACACCTACGTCAGCGTGCATCAGGGCTGCATCACCAGCGCGACGATCGCAGTTCCGCACGACGGAAGCCTCCATGATCCGGTGAGCGGCGAGACCGGCGTCCGCGTGGAAGTTCGCACCGCCGACGGCGCGGTCGTGAGCGATGCGCGGTTCCCAACGAGCGTCCTCACCTGGTGGGACGACCTGCCGGCGGCCGTTCACCTGCCCGACTCGGAGGTGGTGATGCGGGCCCGCTACCGCGCTCGTGTCGATGGTCCACATGTGCTCGGAGTCGCCGGCGTGGGGCGGCTTCGAGTCCTGGTCGACGGTGCTCCGATCGCTGAGGCCAAGACCGACTTCAGCCGCGATTCTGTGCAGGCGCTGTCGCAGCCCCCTGAGCTCCGCGTGCCATTGCAGCTCCAGGCCGGGCGCGACGTCGACCTGCGGATTGAGCACCACCCCAACGCCAGAGGGCCCCACGCAGGTTTCGCGACGCTGCGGATTGGCATCGCCCCGAAGCAAGAAGACGACAAGCTCATGGCCGACGCTGTCGTAGCGGCTGCCGCGGCGGACGTCGCCGTGGTCGTGGTCGGATCGGCCGACGGCACCGAGAGCGAGGGCTACGACCGGGAGGACATGCTCCTTCCCGGCCGGCAGGATGAGCTGGTGCGGCGCGTCGCCGCCGCCAACCCCAACACGGTGGTGGTTGTGAACTCCGGGATGCCGGTGCTCATGCCGTGGGCTGATGAGGTCGCGGCCATCATCCAGGTGTGGTTTCCCGGACAGGCGTTCGCGGATGCGCTAGCTGACGTGCTGGTCGGCGCCGCCGAGCCGGGCGGCCGCCTCCCTGTGACCGTGCCGCGCGCCGAGGCGGATTCGCCCGTGCTGCACGCCGAGCCTCACGAGGGCGATCTCGTTTACGCCGAAGGCCTGCTGGTGGGTTACCGCGGGTACGACCGCAGGGAGATCGAGCCGCTGTTCAGCTTCGGCCACGGTCTCGGCTTCACGGACTGGACATACGAATCGCTAAAGCCCGGTGCCGGGTCGATCGCAGCCGGTGACGACCTTGCATTGGCGGTCACGGTGCGCAACTCCGGCCCGCGTGCCGGTCGCGAGGTGGTGCAGGTCTACCTCGACGGACCCGATGACGATCCCAGGCGGCCGGTGCGTGTCCTGGCGGCGTTCGCCGCCGTCGAAGCCGGCCCCGGTGAGAGGTCAGAGGTGAAGTTGAAGGTGCCGGCGCGCCTGTTTGCGCGGTTCGACGAGCAGCGCCGCGAGTGGGTCTGGATTCCGGGGACACGTACGCTGCGCGCCGGCCGCTCGTCGCGAGATCTCAGGTTGAAGGCAGAGGTGGTGCTGCGATGAGGTAGGGGAGATCGGTGGAACGGGGCAATCTGACTTACGGGACTGCGGCGGTTTAGTAGATGGGGAGATGAGGAAATGAGGATTCGCAAACTGCTTACGCGCTTGTCGTTGGTGGCCTTCGCGTGTGCGGCAACCCTCGGAGGTGTGACCAGCACGGCGCTGGCCGGCGAGACGGAGTCGGGAGGTCAACCGAACTTCGGCTCGAGCGTTTACATCTTCAATCCGAGCATGCCGCTGAGCGAGATCCAGTCGAAGGTCGACGCGGTCGCGAACCAGCAGGTCAACAACGAGTTCGGCACCCAACGCTACGCCCTGCTCTTCGAGCCCGGAACGTACGGAATGCCCACCAGCCCGCTCAACTTTCAGATCGGCTACTACACGAGCGTGGCGGGCCTGGGCCTTTCCCCGAATGACGTCGTCATCAACGGGTCGATCGACGTCTTCAACCGCTGCCTCGGCGCCAACAACACGAACTGTGTCGCGCTCGTCAACTTCTGGCGTTCGATGTCGAACCTGACCATCAACGTGATCAAGCCCAACACCTGCCGCGCTCGTGACTTCTGGGCGGTCTCACAAGCCGCGCCGATGCGCCGGGTCCAGTTCAATGGCGACGTCACGCTGATGGACTACTGCACTCCCCCCTCGTTCGCGAGCGGCGGCTTCATCGCCGACTCGGTCTTCAAGGGCGGAATCATCGTCAACGGTTCTCAGCAGCAGTTCGTGGTCAGGAACAGCAACGTCGACTTGTGGACCAACGCGGTGTGGAACCAGGTGTTCTCCGGCGTGATCGGGGCTCCGGCGCAGAGTTTTCCGAACCCGACCTACACGACGCTGGCGACCAGCCCGGTGACGCGCGAGGCCCCATTCCTCTACATGGACTCCGACCACCACTTCAACGTTTTCGTGCCGTCTGTTCGGCACAACACAGCCGGCACGTCATGGGGCACCGGCCCGACGCCCGGATCATCCATCTCAATCGATGAGTTCTTCGTCGCCCGGCCGAGTGATTCCGCGGCCACCATCAACAAGGCGCTGCGGCACGGCAAGAACCTGATCCTCACGCCGGGCATCTACCATCTCGACCGCACCATTGAGGTCACGCGCCCAGACACAGTCGTCCTCGGCCTGGGCTTTCCAACCCTGATTCCGCAGCACGGGCGTGTCGCGATGAGGGTCGGCGGCGGGGAAGGCGATTTGCTCTCCGGCCTATTGTTCGACGCGGGTCCTCAGAATTCGCCGGTACTCCTGCAGGTGGGAAACCGCGATGGCGAAAACCAGAGCGATGAGTCGAATCCGACTGCCTTGCACGACGTCTTCTTCCGCATCGGTGGCGCTGCCGCGGGAAGGGCCACGATCAGCCTGGTCGTGAACAGCGACAACGTGATCCTCGACGACATCTGGGCCTGGCGCGCTGACCACGGCAACGGCGTCGGCTGGACCACCAATACCGCCGATACCGGAGTCGTCGTCAATGGCGACAACGTCACGGCCTACGGCCTTTTTGTCGAGCACTACCAGAAGTACGAGGTGATCTGGAACGGCAACGACGGCACGGACATCTTCTTTCAGAACGAGATGCCTTACGACGTGCCGAGCCAGGCGGCCTGGATGGAGGCGCCCGGGGTCGACGGCTGGGCGGCCTTCAAGATCAACAACAAGGTCGAGCGATTCAGCGGCTACGGCATGGGCAGCTACAGCTTCTTCAACCAGGGTTTGAACATCTACGCGGCCCACGCGTTCGAGGTCCCCAAAACGCTCCCCGCGGGGAGCCTTCACGATCTCCTGACGATCTTTCTCGACAAGGTGCACGGGAAGGGCGGCATCCTGAACGTGGTCAACGACACAGGCGGGCCGTCGACGATCACCAACCCGGACATCCCGGTCGCAGTGGTGAGCTACCCGTGACAGGCTGAGAAGACTTCTCTCCTCCTGAGGGCGCGAGCGGCAATTGCCCTCGCGTCCTCTTATATATGTGGAGGATCTGGGCGCCTTAGGGTCAGGCGGTCGGGACTCTAAGGCACCTCGAGGAGCTCGCCCTCGATGTTGATCTGGATCTCGTTGCTGACGATGAACTTGCCGTCCAGCATCATCTCGAATTTCATGCCAAAGTCCTTGCGGTTGATCTCTGTCTCGGCCGCGTAGCCAATCCGGTGACCCATGTTGGGATCGTTGAATTCGCCGTACTTGACGACCTTGAGGGTTACAGGATGCGTATTGCCCTTGATCGTCAGGTCGCCCGTCAAGGTAGCGCGGTCGGGGCCCGTCATCTCGAGCTTCGTGCTCTTGAAGGTCATCGTCGGATACTTGTCGATCTCGAGGAAGTTGGACGAGCGCAGATCCTTGTCGCGCTGCTCGTTGTGGGTGCGAATGCTCGATGTGTTGATGGTGGCCTCGACGGTTGAGCGTTCCGGATGCTCCGGATGAATGTCGCCCGTGGCGGTCACCTCGGCAAAGTGCCCCCGCACGGTCATCATGCCGAGATGCTTGGCGGAAAACTCGACCTGGGTATGCATCGGATCAAACTTCCAGTTGCTCATCGACAGCCTCCCTCGTGATAGTTGACTTCGCAACTAAAGCAACGCGCAGCCGGGAGGCTGTATTCCAAAGGGGGGTAGGCCTGGCTAGGCTTTCGGTTGAATGGTCGAGGTTCGCGCCGAATCCCGCGGCGATGACTGGCTGTGCGATGTCACCGTTGACCAATCCGGCCGGCGCACCCGGCACTCGGTCACCGTCCGACGAACCGATCTCGACCGTTGGGCCGATGGCAGGGAACGCGAGGACGTGGAAAGCCTCGTCGCGCGGAGCTTCGATTTCCTTCTCGAGCGAGAGCCGCCCAGCGCAATCCTTGCCAGCTTCGAGCTTTCGGTGATTCAGCGTTACTTCGCAGAGTACGACAGCACTTTCAGGCGCCGGTAGCCTGAGAAGTGGCGGGCGGGTTGGCTGATTTGAGCGGTGTGCGGGCTCTGACATTCGACGTCTTCGGCACCTGCGTGGATTGGCGTTCCGGAGTGGCTGCCGAGGCGCGGCGCCTGGGCGCCCGACATGGCGTGGACGGCGACTGGGAGCGCCTGGCTGATGCCTGGCGCGCACTGTACGGGCCTTCCATGGACCGGGTGCGGCGTGGCGAGCTGCCGTGGACCAACTTCGATCGGCTGCACCGCCTGTCGCTGGATCAGGTCCTGAGCGAAATGGGAGTCGACGGCTTCGATATGGCCGAGCGCGAAGAATTGACCACGGCGTGGGAGCGCCTGCCGGCATGGCCTGAGGCTGCCGGTGGTCTGGAGCGACTCAACCGACGCTTCACGGTGACCACGCTCTCGAACGGAAATCGAGCCCAGCAGACCGCCCTGATCCGATTCGCCGGCTTGCCCTTTCAGCGTCTGCTCTCTGCGGAGGACTTCCACCACTACAAGCCCGACCCCGAGATATACGTGGGCGCGGCCTCTGCGCTTGGGCTCGATCCAGGCCAGGTCATGATGGTGGCGGCGCACAAGTCGGACCTGCGTGCCGCCCAGGCGGCGGGCATGAGGGCCGCATTTGTCGAGCGGCCGCTGGAGAAAGGGCCAGGTGGAGGAGCCGACCTCTTGCCAGACCCGCCGGCCGATGTGCAGGTCACCGACTTCACGGCCCTGGCCGACCAGCTCGGCTGCTGACGACCCCCTCTGAATTAAGGGGTTGGCGTCCCCCCTGAATTCAGGGCTGAAAAAACCACGTGAAAATAGGGATTGCGAGCCGTGTCGCGGGATGGCGACTTGCGAGCCGAGTCCGGAAACAATTTGATCAACTATGCGACTGCCGGTCAGCCTCAGCTCGGAACAGGTCATCATCGCGCTGGCAGCCGCCGCCGAGGCGAAGGACGCCTACACGGAAAGCCACCCCCAGCGGGTCGCCAACACTGCCCTCCACCTCGGCACGCGACTCGGCTTTCAGGAATCGGATCTGATTGCCCTTTATCGCGGCGCCCTCATCCACGACATCGGAAAGATCGCTGTGCCCGACACCATCCTGCGCAAGCCGGGACCGCTGAACGCCGAGGAAGAAAGGCAGATGCGTGCGCACCCGATCATCGGCGAGAGTATCGTCCGGCCGCTCCCTTCGGCCGCGGACATCTTGCCGATCATCCGACATCACCACGAGCGATTCGACGGTGGCGGTTACCCAGACGGCCTGTCCGGCCACCGGATTCCCCTCCTGGCCCGGATAGTTTCGGTCTGCGACGCATTTGACGCGTTGGCCAATGACCGGCCGTATCGGGCCAAGCGCAATCCGGAGGAGGCAGTCGAGACCTTGATGAGGGGCGCGGGTCAGCAGTGGGACCGGGAGCTCGTCTCTCTTCTTCTATCCGAGCTGCCTGCGATCCGATTCGAGGTCGCCAGTTGACCTGGAGCTGACCGGGGAGGCGCGCGTTCTCGTCGGGCGTTTGAGCTTCTACACTCAGCCGATGCCGATGACCGCGTTCGACCGAGCCGTTGGTCTGCGCGTGCTCGCGCTGCACCAGTTCATCTACGAAAACTCAGGCGGTCGAATCGGCGAGCGCATCGGAAAGGCGCCAATGCTCTTGCTGCGCACGACTGGACGCAAGACCGGTCGACCGCGCACCGCGGCGCTGCTTTATCACCGCGACGGAGGCAACTATGTCGTGGTCGGATCCAAAGGTGGCAGTGACGTCGCGCCCGCCTGGCTCCGCAACCTGGAGGCTGCTCCAGACGTCGGTGTACAGGTCGGCACCAGGCGTTTTTCGGCCAAGGCTCGAGTTGCATCGGCCGAAGAGCAACGCCGGCTTTGGCCGGAGATGACCAGGCTGTGGCCCCAGTACGACCGCTACCAATCGCAGACACAACGCTTGATTCCGCTGGTCATCCTCGCGCCCGCCAGCGGCGAGGCGGTCGGCAGCTAGTCAGCAGAGCAGCTCTACGCGCCCGCCTTGAGCTCTTTCTCCACGTGGGCGATGGCCCTGTTCAGGACCATGACCATCCGGTTGATCTGCTGGTCGCTGATCACGAATGGGGGCGAGATGGCGACGACATCGCCCGCCAACGGCCGGACGATCACGCCCTGCTCGAGCGCATGCAGGCAGACGCGGCGCGCCGCGCCCAGCGAAGGATCGAACGACTCCTTCGTCCCGCGGTCGCGCACCAGCTCGATCCCACCGATCAAACCCAGGCCGCGCACGTCGCCCACGATTTCATGAGAGCGCAGCGCATGCAGACGCATTTGGAGATGCTCGCCCTTCTCCGCAGCTCGCTCCACCAGGTGCTCTTCTTCGAGGATTCGCAGGTTGCGCAGAGCCACCGCGCATGCGGTCGGATGTCCGCTGTACGTAAACGCGTGCGCGAACATCCCCTTCATTGTCTTCAGCGTGTCATGGACCGAGTGGGTCATCATCACTCCTGAGAGTGGCAAATAGCCGCTGGTCACACCTTTGGCGAACACCATCAGGTCTGCCTGGACGTTCCAGTGCTGGAGGCCGAACCACCGGCCTGTCCGCCCAAAGCCCGTGATGACCTCGTCGGCGATCAGCAGCAGCCCGTACTTGTCGCAGATCTGGCGCACCAGCGGGAAGTAATCCGCGGGCGGCACGATCGCACCCCCCGCGCCCTGCACGGGTTCGGCGACGACCGCGGCGACGGTGGCCGGACCAGCCTTCAACACGACCTCCTCCAACGCATTGGCGTAGGCGGCGCCGGCGGAGCCCTCACCCGAGAACCGGTACGGGTCGGGTGCGGGCGCGTGCAGGAAGCCGGGGGCGAGCGGCTCGAAGCCTTTCCAGAAGTTGGCCAGTCCTGTGGCGCTGGTCGCGCCATAGGTGAGGCCGTGGTAGTCGCGAATCCGAGACACAATGTTCACCCGCTCTGGCTCGCCGCGCGCCTTCCAGTAAAGACGCGCGATCTTATATGCGGTGTCGTTGGCCTCGGCGCCGCCGGACGCGAAAAAGGTCACCTCGAGGTCGCCCGGCGCAAGCTGCGCCAGCTTGGTGGCGAGCTCGATCGCAGGCGCCGTGCCGAATCCGCCGTACCCCGAGCTGAACGCAAGCGTTTTCATCTGGGCGGCCGCCGCATCGGCCAGCTCCGTACGCCCGTAGCCAACGTTGACGTTCCAGAGTGAGGCCATGCCGTCGATGTACTCGCGGCCCTCGACGTCGGTGAGGGTTGCGCCCTTGCCGCTCGCAAAGATCAGCTGGGGAATCGTGCCCGGAGGTGCGCCCAGGTCGCCCTGCGGGTGCAGCCAATGGGTCCGGTCGAGCTCGTAGAGCCGGCTCGCTTCCTCCGCCGAGAACCCTTTTCCTGGCACGTGGCAAGGATAGGCGCTACGTGCGAGCTGCTACATGCCCGTGCGTTTCGATGGGCTGGAGACCGTCCCCTCGCAGGGAGACAACCCTGCCGGCGGGTGGTACACCTCGGATATGAGGCCAAGCCGCTGCTTCGGAATGCCCTGCGAGACGAGCTCAGGCCTTTACTTGTGACCGGCGACAACCCCAAATCGCCCTCGATTCCCGGGGTGGCCCCGCGGCCGAGGACGGCTCGGACGGCCACTCCGTCGCTCGTGGCCCTGGCTTTGCGCCGGCCCGTGCCGGCGACCGGCGGCTCATTCGGGCCGGAGCCGGGCAGCGGGCGCTCGCGCCAGACTCCGCTCGGTCTCAGGACCCAGTCCGCGGCTCTGTTTGCTCTCCTGGCGATCCTGGTGTCCGGTCTGCTGGCATTCATCGGTGCGGCGAATCAGGCTTCGGATCAGACCACGAATGAGCAGGAGGCGCTGCTGACGTGGCAGTACGACTCGGCCCGGATCGATGCTTACGCGCAGTCAGCCTACGGTGAGGTCTTCCAGTGGAACAACGCCATGATGGCCAACGATCTCCCTGGAGCTCAACAGGAGCAAAAGCTGATCGCCGCCGACAGCTCGAACATCACGACCCTGCTGGCACAGATCGACTCCCTTCAGCTCTCCAGCGACGCCGCACCGGTCAAGGCCGGGCAGCGTCAGGCGGCGCTCGCGGTCCTCGCCTTCGCTGCCGACTTCATCAAGGGCGGCGCTCGATCGGACGCCGACCTCCAGGTCGCGGGGAGCGCGGCTCTCAGGGCGTGGCGCGACGAATCCGCCAAGCTGGATCCGTACATCACCGCAGAGGTTGCCGATAACCACGCCATTCAGGGTGCGCGGACAGCTTATGTCGGCAACCTGCTGATCATCGGAAGCGTCATCTTCCTGATCGCACTGTTCCTGCTCGGCTGGCTTCAATTCCGGCTGACACTGAGACCCATCGCGCGCTTGGCTCGAATCGCGCACGGTCTGGCCGCGGGGAGACAGGCCACGATCGCAGCCACCAATCGAAGAGATGAGATCGGCGAGCTGACCGGGGCGCTGGCCGCCTGGCAGGAGAGCCTTGGAGGCGCTTTGTTTCGCCTTCGCGGCGAGGTCGCCGACTCTGCGAGCACCCTCTCGGTGGCCGCCAAGGAGCTCGCTTCGGCGACCTTCGAGCAGACCACCGCCGCCACCGCCACGTCCTCCAGCATGGAGCTGCTGGCCAGCAGCTCAGCGCTGATCGCAGACTCGATCGACCGCGCGGCCATAAAGGCCGACCAGACGCGGGAAAGCCTCGAGCTCGCACAGACCGACCTGCGCTCATCCGGCGATCGCACGCTCGCGCTTGCCGGCCGCGTCAACGAGATCGAAGTCAACCTGAAGGTCATCAACGAGATCGCCGATCAGACCAACCTCCTGGCGTTGAACGCCGCCATCGAGGCGCCCGTGCCGGGGACGCCGGCCGCGGCTTTGCGGTCGTCGCCGACGAGGTCCGGCGCCTGGCCGAGCGCACCAAGGCCGCCGCGGGTGACATCGCGAAGCTGGTCCAGGGCGCTCAAGCTGAGAGCACCGACACCGTCCTGGCGCTCGAGAAGGGCGTCAAGCAGATGGAACGAGGGCTGGTGATGATGAAGGAGATGGCCGACCTGAGCAGCCAGGTGCAGCTCTCCACCCAGCAACAGCGAACGGCTACGGCCCAGGTGATGGATGCCCTCGAGCGCATCGCGGAGGGCAGCCGCTCTGTGGCCAACACTGCGCAGGACATGGCCTCCGCGGCGGTGAATCAGGGTGAGCTGGCGTCCGATCTGGCCGGGTCGGAACGGATCAAGAGCCAGAAACCCAATTTGCAATCGCTGCCGCCGCTTCGCAAACCGGCCTGACCCGTTCGCCGCTGACACGCCAGGCTAGAGTGAGCGCGTGCTCCTGATTGCGGTCAGGCTGCCGGCGGCCACCGGGCGGATAGGCGACTACCTGGCGGACGTGACCGCCCTCGAGGCGGCGGGCGCACACTCGATCTGGATCGACACCAGGAACGGGGCCTCGACCGAAGCATGGATTCACCTGGGCGCGATTGCGGCGGTCACGCACCGTGTCCGCCTGGGTGTGACCGTCGACCCCGCAGGCGGCTGGCCATCCGGGGTGGACGTCCTCGAGCGATTGACCAGCGGTCGGGTCGTACTCGGCATGCCGAGAGGCAGCGAGGCGAAAGCTCTCTTCGAGCAATTGAAGCGCTGGCGCTCCGCCTCGCCATCTCCCTCGACCCTCATCATCTGCGGCTCGTATGCAGAAGCGGAGAAATCGGTGGCGCCGGCACATGGAGTGATCGTGCCCGGGGGCGATGAAGAGGTACGCGCACTGCGCGCCAACAGCGCGCACCCCCGCGAGTTCGAGCTTTGGGTCGACGCGCCCGTGCCGGCGGATAGGGCGGGCTGGGCGGGTATGATCGCCGGCCTACACGCGGCGGGGGCGACCGGCGTCATCGTGCCGTGGGACCCGCGCCTCATCGACCTCCTGCGGAGCGCAGGCGAGCCGGACGATCGCTCTGACCTCTTGATCGCCACCGGCTGAGTGGCCAATGGCCGCGGAGCTTGACACTTCGTCGGCAGTGAGCTAGGTTCCAGCCAATCCCCGCTAGGTGTATCGGAGGGTTGTCGACTGCAGACAGTCACTCGTCGTGACGTTCTGAAGTTTGGTGTCGCCGGGGCCGGCGCGCTGGTCGCATCGGGTCTCGGTTTCGAAGTGGCGTTGGCCGACGCCACCAAGGTCAAGCAAAACCTGCGGATCACGGGCGCCAAGGAGTCCCACTCGATCTGCCCTTACTGCGCGGTCGGGTGCTCTCTGGTCGCGTATACGCGTCAAAACCCCGACGGCTCCGTGCAGCTGCTTCAGATCGAAGGTGACCCCGACAGCCCTGTCAACGAAGGCCGGCTGTGCCCCAAGGGCGCGACCGCGATGCAACTGGCGATCTCGCCGCGCCGCGTCGAGTCGCCGCAGTACCGGGCTCCCGGGGCGACCGGCTGGAAGAGCGTCTCCTGGGACTTCGTCCTGGACAAGATCGCCCAGAACATCAAAGCTTCGCGCGACGCCACTTTCGTCACGACGGATGGAAACGGCAACACGGTCAATCGCACCGAAGGCATTGCCTTCGCGGGAGGCGCCGCATTCAGCTCGGAGGAAGGCTACTTCACCACCAAGCTGATGCGGGGCCTGGGACTGGTTCACCTAGAGCAACAGGCCAGGGTTTGACACGGCCCCACGGTGGTCAGTTTGGCCGCCACATTCGGAAGGGGAGCGATGACAAACCACTGGCGCGACATCAAGAACGCCGACCTCATCCTCATCAACGGCGCCAACCCCGCGGAGGCGCACCCGGTCGGCTTCCAGTGGTTCATGCGGGCGAAGCTCGATCGCGGGGCCAAGATCATCCACGCCGATCCCCGCTTCACGCGCACGTCGGCAGTGGCCGACATGTACCTCCGCATCCGCACCGGCAGCGACGTGGCGTACTTCGGCGGCCTGATCAACCACGTCCTACAGAGCAATCTCTACCAGTCCGACTACGTGCGCAACTACACGAACGCATCCTTCATCGTCAAGGATGGGTTCGGTTTCACGGACGGGCTGTTCTCGGGGTACAGCGCCCCGACTCGCACTTACAACATCAGCAGCTGGAGCTATGAGGTCGGCAGCAACGGCTTCGCCAACCGTGACATGACCCTGCAGCACCCGCGTTCGGTCTTCCAGCTCATGAAGGCCCACTACTCGCGCTACACCCCGGACATGGTGTCGAGCATCACAGGCATCCCGGTCGACGAGTTCAACAAGGTCGCGGACCTGGTCGGTCAGATGGGGAAGCCCGACAAGGTCATGACCATCGTCTATGCGGTCGGCCTCACCCACCACACGACCGGCGGGCAGCTGATCCGCTCGGGGGCGGTCCTGCAGCTGCTGCTCGGCAACATGGGCCTCCCCGGTGGCGGCATGAACGCCGAGCGCGGCCACGCCAACATCCAGGGCAACACCGACCACGCCATCTCGTGGGAGCTTCTGCCCGGCTACATGAGGATCCCGGCGCCGGGCCAGAAGACCGTCGACGACTACGTGGCGGCGAGCGCGCCTAAGAAGTCGGATCCGAACTCCTGGAACTTTTTCGGCACCAACTACCGCAAGTTCATGGTGAGCCTGCTCAAAGGTTGGTACGGGCCGGCCGCGACGAAGGCCAACGAGTTCGCGTTCGACTACGTGCCCAAGCCTGGCCAGAACTCATCGTGGATGTCGATCTACGACCAGGCGCTCAAGGGCAACATGCAGGGAGTAATCCTGTCCGGCATGACGGCCGCGAGCATCGGGCCCGACACCAATCAGGTGCAGCAAGCGCTGGCCAACCTCAAGTGGCTGGTGGTGATGGATCCGCTGCCAACGACCAGCTCCGAGTTCTGGCGCGCGCCGGGCGTCGATCCGAGCCAGGTCAAGACCGAGGTCTTCATGCTCCCGACCACGCACTGGATCGAGAAAGACGGCTCGTTCACCAACAGCGGACGCTGGGCGCAGTGGAAGGACCAGGTGCTTCCGCCGCATGGCCAGGCGCGGCACGACCACTGGATCCTGGCCGACATCTTCAGCCGCGTGAAGACCCTCTACACCCAGCAGGGCGGCAAGTTCCCCGACCCGATCATGGCCCTGACCCTCGATTACAAGGATCCGCTGAAACCTGACCTGGACGAGATCGCCAAGGAGATCAACGGCAAGGATCTGTCCACGGGCAAACAGATGACCTCGTTCGCCCTCCTGAAGGACGACGGCACGACCACCGCGGGCGACTGGATCTACACCGCTTCGTACCTGGACTCGGGAAACCTGATGAAGCGCCGCGGCGGCATCCAGGATCCGACGACCAACGACCCCACCGGGATGGGCTTTTACCCCAACTGGGCGTGGAGCTGGCCGCTGAACCGTCGCGTGCTCTACAACCGCGCGTCCGCCGACCTCAATGGTCAGCCATGGGATCCGAAACGGCCCGGCATAGTCTGGACCGGGACCAAGTGGACCGGCGACGTGCCCGACTACCCGGCGACGATGGATCCTCATGATCCGAAGGCGTACCTGCCGTTCATCATGAACGGCGAGGGCGTGGGCCGCCTGTTCAGCAACGGCATGGTCGACGGCCCGTTCCCCGAGCACTACGAGCCGGTCGAGTCACCGGTGAGCAACCCGCTGCACGCGAACAACTCGGCGTCTCCAGTCGCCTTCCTTTACGACCAGGCCGCCAACCGACCGAACCGGTTCGGCACGGTGACGGACTTTCCTTACATAGCCACCAGCTACCGGCTGACCGAGCACGAGCACTACGTCACCCAGCACGTTCCTCACCTGGTTCAGCTGCAGCCCGAGCCTTTCGTCGAGATCCCGGCGGAGCTGGCCCAGACCAAAGGGATCAAGACGGGCGACAAGGTCCGTGTCTCATCGAAGCGCGGCAAAGTGGAGGTGGCCGCGTTGGTCACCAAGCGCCTCGGCCCGCTGACCGTCGCAGGGCAGACGGTGTTCCAGATCGGCATCCCCATCCACTGGGGCTACGTCGGCATTCCCGCCGACGGGGATCCGAACCGCGGCCGGTACTGGCTGGCCAACGCGCTCACGCCCTTCGTCGGCGACGCGAATTCGCGCACGCCCGAGTTCAAGGCCTTCCTGGTCAACCTGGAGAAGATATGATGGCGAGAACCGCCATCGTCGCAGGGCCGTTCACGGACAGGCGCGACCGAACCGCCGAGCTGCGGCGCCGAAACCCGTTCGCCCGTGAGGTGCTGGACTTCTACGGCGCCCTGCAATCAGTCCAGGAGCAGGCGTATGAGGAGGCGATCTCGGCGAGGCCCGCCGCTCGCGACCTGGTGCCTTACCTCGCCGAGATGGTGGTGTCGGCCGTGGTGAACGTCAGCATCGCCGCCGGCCCCCTCAAGCTGCGCGACGCCGTCGCGCTGCGAATGGAGACCATCGATCCACGCGAAATCGTCGCGTCCTGGATCGGAGGCGAAGACCAGGCTTCGGTCGACCGGTTTCTGGCGCGCGCGTCCGTGGGCCCGGTGCTCGAGGCGTTGGGGCCCGAGGCCTCGGCCTCGTGTGTCGGGGTGCGCGATTTACGGCACTGCCCCACCTGCGGAGGGCCTCCGCAGCTCAGCTACTTCGCGCTTGCGCCCGAAGACCTCGCCGCCGGCGGCCGTTTTCTCCTCTGCGCGCGCTGTCACCACAGTTGGGGGTATGCCCGCATGACGTGCGCCGGCTGCGGCGAAGACTCGGGCTCACGCCTCCCGATCTTCAGCGAAGAGGGCACGGCCTCGGGCGAGCGTGGCAGCGTCGTGCGTGGGCTCCAGGGCAAGCTCGGCGACCAAGGCACCGCGGAGCACAAGCCCGTCTTTCCTCATATTCGCATCGAAGCCTGCGACTCGTGCCGGCACTATCTGCTCAACATCGACCTCGCGGCCGATCCGGCTGCCGTCCCCGTCGTCGACGAGCTCGCCGCGCTCCCCCTCGACCTGTACGCGAGAGAGCGGGGTTTCTCAAAGATCATTCCGAATCTGATGGGGTTCTGAGTCATGGCCTCTGCGATCAAGCCCGGCGAGTCGTACGGGTTCTTCACCGACACCAGCATCTGCATCGGCTGTAAGGCATGCGAGGTGGCCTGCAAGGAGTGGAACCAGCTCCAGGGCAACGATCCGAAGTTTCTCGCCGACAGCTATGACAACACCGGGCAGCTCGACGACCAGAACTGGCGTCATGTGAAGTTCATCGACGACGTGCCCACCCAGACGGTCGATGCCGGCAACGGCAAGGCCTGGCTGATGATGTCGGACGTCTGCAAGCACTGCAAGCACGCGAGCTGCATGGACGTCTGTCCGACGGGCGCGATCATCCGCACCGAGTTCGACACGGTCTTCATCCAGCAGGACGTGTGCAACGGCTGCAGGAACTGCATCGCCGCCTGTCCTTACAGCGTCATCGCCCTGAATCCGAAGACAGGCACGGCGCACAAGTGCACGCTCTGCTACGACCGGCTCCAGGGCGGCCTTCAACCTGCATGCGCCAAAGCGTGCCCAACCCAGTCCATCCAGTTCGGGCTGCTGGGCGACCTCCACACCGCGGCCGACTTCCGGCTGGCCACCCTCCACTCGCAGGGGGTCACCCAGGCTGAGCTCTATGGCCGCGACGAAACGGTTTACGGAGGGCTCAACGCCTTCTTCTTGCTCATGGACAAGCCCGAGACCTATGGGCTGCCGAACGCCGACAATGCCAAGCTCCCCACGCGCAACGACGTGGGCGGGTACCTCGCCGCACTCGTCACAGGTGTTCTCGGAGTGATCGCGGGCATCGTCGCCTTCAGGCGGCGAGGAACATCGTGATCTACCTAGCCGCGGAACATTTCGTACGCGCGCCCCAGTGGACCTGGTACATCCTCGGCTACTTCTTCTTCGCCGGCCTCACCGGGGGCTCCTATGCGGTCGCGACGCTGCTGCGCCTGGTGGGCGACCCGCGCGACGAGCCGGCGGCTCGCATCGGCTTCTATACCAGCTTCGTGGCGTTGATCTTCTGCCCGCTGCTGCTGACCGTCGACCTGGGAGCGAGCTGGTTGAAGTTCTGGCACATGCTCATCGACGTCACCCCAGGAGACCAGGGGCTCAACTTCAAGTACTGGTCGCCGATGTCGGTCGGCGTCTGGGCGCTGTTGATTTTCGCTCTGTTCCCGACGGTGTCGGCCCTGGAGTCGTACGTGCTCGACAGGCGAGCGCGCGGCTCCGCCGGTGACCCGGGCGGCTCCAGGTTCCGCACGGTCGATGCGCCCGCCGCGCCGATCGGCGGCGTCCTGGGCCGCGCCTTCAACATCGTCGGCGGCGTCCTCGCTCTGTTCATCGCCTCCTACACGGGGGTCCTCCTCAGCGTCAGCAACCAACCGATCTGGAGCGACACGTGGATGCTGGGCGGGCTGTTCCTCGCCTCCGGCCTGAGCGGCTCGGCCGCCCTGATCGCGCTCCTCACGCGATATCGCGCTGATGCGGTTTTCAGCCTCGGCCGCCTCCACGAGGCGGATGGTTACTTCTCGATCCTCGAGCTCGTCCTGCTGGTGGCGTTCTTCATCACGATCGGCGCCGCCGGGACTGTGGGCATGACCGTGTCCTACCTGCCGCTTTGGCTGCTCGCGCTGGTCGGGATCGGTGCGGCGCTGGTGGCGGCCAGGGGCCATATGCGCATCCGTCCGGGGGGTGGCGGCGGATCGGCCGTCATCGCCCGCGCCGGCACCGACACCCTGGTCGTGTCCGTCCTCGTCCTGCTCGGGGGGCTGGCGCTGCGCGCGGCGGTGATTTTCAGTGCTCAGTAATAGCACCGCACCACCTACCTCGGACCAGATCCTGGCGGTACTGTCGGCGATCCAGGATCCCGACCTCGGTCGGGATGTGGTGAGCCTCGGCATGATCAAAGACCTCGTGATCGGCGCCGACGGCCGGGTGAGCTTCACCTTCGAGCTGACCACGCCCGCCTGCCCGGTTCGGGATCGCTTCCAGACCATGGCCAGCAAGCTGGTCGGCGACCTCCCAGGTGTGACAGCGGTGGATCTGAAGATGACCGCCAACGTGCGGTCGGCCTTCAACCGGCGGCAGCCGAATCAGGTCATTCCCGGCGTCAAGCATGCGATCGCTGTCGCGTCCGGAAAGGGGGGCGTCGGCAAGTCCACCGTCGCGATCAACCTGGCGTGCGCCCTCGGCATCAGCGGGGCCAGGGTGGGACTGCTCGACGCGGACATCTACGGCCCGTCGATCCCCGGCATGATGGGCGTCCAGGACGAGCCGAAGGTCGTGGACCAAAAGCTCGTGCCTCTCGAGGCCTTCGGGATAAGGCTCATGTCGATCGGCTTCCTGTCCGGCGCCGACAAGGCGATGGTGTGGCGGGGACCGATGGTCTCGCGCGCGATCGAGCAGATGCTGACCGACGTTCACTGGGGCGAGCTCGACTACCTCGTCATCGATCTGCCGCCGGGCACTGGCGACGCGTCGCTGACCCTGGCTCAGGCGGTGCCGCTGACCGGCGTCGCGATCGTCTGTACTCCGCAGGCCGCCGCGCTGGGCATCGCGGTCAAGGCGCTACAGATGTTCCGCGGGCTCAACGTGACCCCGCTGGGCCTGGTCGAGAACATGAGCTGGTTCGTCTGCAGCCGCTGCAGCGAAGAGCACTTCATCTTCGACCACGGCGGGGCGGAGCGCGCCGCGAAGCGGCTGGGCGTCCCTTACCTGGGCGGCATACCGCTGGAGAAAGTGATTCGCGAGGAGGCTGACGCGGGCGCGCCAGTGGTGGTTTCGCGGCCTGACTCGGCGGGCGCCAAGGCATTTCGCGAGGTCGCTTCAGCGGTCGCCGCGCGCGTCTCGGTGCAGAGCTTCCGCCAGCTGCCCGTCATTAATGTTCGCTGAGGCTAGCGGGGTACTCCTTCTCGAGCTCTTGCCTCACCTCGAGGATGAACTCGGCTACAGACGCGTCATCGAGTCCGCCTTTGGCCGCTCGCAGGCGCTCGGACGCGACCCCGGCCATGAAGCAGGACAAGGGCGCGAAGCGCCGCTCTTGGGTGTGGGCGGCCACGCGCGCCAGATCCAGCAGCTCGAGCGCCACCTTGGCGTCGAGAGAAGGCGGTTCGATACGAGCCGATCGACGCTGCGCCGCCGCCACCCAACGTTCTCCCAGGTCATCGAAGAATCGATTCATGTGTCACGTATAGCACGACGCCGCCTGCCGACCAAGGTTCCGGCCACAGCCGAGGGCACCGCGATCAGAAAGTAGGCGAATCCCGCCAGGCCGGCCTGTTCTGGCAGGAGGAGGGCGATGACCACCGACAGGATGCCGACTGCGGCGGTCGTGGCGTAAACCCAGATCGCCGCTCGAGTTTGATAGATCACCAGCGGGCTCAGGTTCAAGGTCACCCGTGCGCGATATGCGCGCACGTAGAGGAGCATGAGCAACGCGAACACGGACGCAAAGCCCACGCCGTAGATCACGAACAAGAGGGGCGTTTGCTCAGGCCGCATCGCAGCCTGGCTGGGATTGAACACCGCGGCGTACAGGAACTTCAAGGGATAGACGTAGACCAGCACCACGAACAGCAGCACGAGGTTCAGAATCACAACCCAAGCGTCCTCGAAGTCGTAGTTCCGGAAGAACGCGTACTGCGCGTACCAGATGTAGGCGAGCAGCGCGAAGGACGCCGCAAAAGCAGGGACGCCCGACAGGCTGGTGACAAGGTCATCGAAAGTCCGCGGCACCGCCAATGAGACCACCAGGAGGGTGACGGCGAAGCCGAACACGGCGTCGCTGAAACCCTCCAGGCGCGACACGTCGCGGTGACGTCCGATCGCTCCGAGGGCACCTCCCCTGCCGGGATTCTCGCTTGAAGTCACGATGGCGCCGCGTCCTCCATGGCTGAGCGCAGGAGGCCGCGCAACGTGGTCAGCTCGCGGCCGTTCAACCGGCCCAACGGTCCGGTGTTATTGGTGAGCCGCTCCCAGAACGCCCGTCGTACGCGCTGACCCTCGCCGGTTAGCAATACTCCCTTGGCGCGCCGGTCGCTCGGATGCGGTTGGCGCCGGACCGCCCCCACCTCCTCCAGGCGATCGACAACGCCGGTCAGGTTCGAGGCGTCGTACTGGAGCTGGCCCGCGAGGGTGCGCATGGTCATGGCGCCGTCTGGCTGCAACGTGAGAAGCACCTTCGCCTGAATGGCCGAGAGGCCGTACTGAGCGGCCAGCTCGGTGAAATGAGCCTCGAGTCGGGCTTGCATCTCGAACCAAAGGCCGACTACCTCGCCCTCAAGACGCAGGTGCTCTGAGCTCGGTTTAGCGGTCTTGCTTGGCCCGGCCATTGTGGGAAAGCATATGTCCGACCATCGTGGTAATGTACAGTAGTGGTAAATTACCGGTAACTGAGGGAGAGGCCATGGATCAGACCGACACGCGGGGCCAGATGCGGGGCAAGGTCGTGATGCTCACCGGCGCGAACGCGGGGATGGGGAAGGAGATCGCACTTGGTCTCGCCGCGATGGGAGCCACCCTGGTGATGGTGAGTCGGGACCGAGCACGTGGCGAAGCCGCCCGAGCCGACGTGGAGCAAAAGACGGGCAACCACCAGGTCGAGCTCTTGACCGGCGATCTTTCCTCGCATGAGTCAATCCGCCGGCTCGCGCACGAATTCGAGGCCCGCCATGACCGGCTGCACGTGCTGGTGAACAACGCCGGGATGTCGCAGCCGAACCGAACCGAGACTGTGGACGGACTGGAAACCATATTTGCCACCAATCACCTCGGACCATTTCTCCTGACCAACCTCCTGCTGCCAGTGCTCACTGCAAGTGCTCCCGCCCGGATCGTGACCGTCTCGTCCGGAGCGCAGGCGATGGGCAAGATCGACTTCGACGACCTGCAGAGCGTCCGCGGCTTCGGCGAGATTCGCGTCTACAACGCTTCCAAGCTCGCCAACATCGTGTTCACGTACGAGCTGGCGCGCCGTCTCGCCGGCACCGGCGTGACGGCCAACGCGGTGGAGCCAGGTTTCGTCAAGACCAATCTCAAGGTGCCCTTTCCATTCAGCATCTTCTCGTTCATGAGGGGCCCGGCCGTGGCGGGAGCTCGGCCAAGCGTGTTCCTGGCGTCTGCCTCCGAGGTCGAGGGCGTCACCGGTGCCTTTTTCAACAGCAAGGGCGTGCCCATCAAGTCAACGAAAAGTTCTTACGACGAGGGCATCGCCAGGCGGCTGTGGCAGGTCAGCGCCGAGCTCACGCACCTCGAAGCCTAGCGCCGTCGAGTCGTTTCTCTCGGCCGCGTTTCCAGCACCGCCGCGGCAGCGTCATCGAGCGCCTGCAGGGCGGCCCGAACCTCACCTTTCGGAATCCGAAGCGAACCTTCCACCTGCTTGCGCACCACCTCCCAGTGCGCGTGGGCGCGGGCCTGGGCCGCGACGCCTCGGGAATTGAGAGCGGCCTGGACGGCACGGCCGTCATCTGGATGCCGGACCCGCTGCAGGTGGCCGGCCTCGTCCATCGCTTTCAGGTAGTCGAGCACGGTGGAAAGTGGAAGTCCGAGCTGGCGGCCCATCTCCGTCGCGGTCAGCGGGCCGTGCATGAAGAGCAGGCTGTAGACGGCGTACTCGTCGGCCCGCATCCCCGAGCCCGCCATGCCATCGGCCAGCACCCTGCGGACTCGTTGGCCGGCCACGAAGAGGTCGAATAGAAGCGAAACGTCGGCGCGGCGCGGCATCCGAAGCACTTTAGGCTTTTGCCACGGATCCGCGCCATATGCCACGGATCCGTGGTAATCTGCGGCGGCCATGCGCCGGTTGGGGGTGGCTTACATCGCAATGGTCGTGGCGGTGGCCTGCGCGCAACCGCCGGCCGCCTCGAGCTCGACGCCCACCACCGGACGAGCGCCGGCGCCCGCGGACACCCAGACGCTGTCGTCGGTCTTCGGCAGCTATCGCGCCGATGACGGCCGGGTTTTTGTGATCGCCCGCCTGGGCTGGTTCTTCGACATCCGGGACGCCACCTACCGCACCATCTACGCCGGAGCTGCGCCCAACCGCTACACAATCGGTCCGGCGTTCGCAATCCCCCTGCCCAAGTACGCCGACCTCATATTCGACGGGACGACGATGACCGTCGCCACGGATCGCGAAACGATCGTTGCGCAGCGGGTCCAGTACAAGCAAACCGACGTCACCATTCCCGCCGGCGACGCCATGCTCGCCGGCGCGATCACCGAACCGATCGGGGGTGGCTCGCATTCGGGCATCGTGATCGTCCACGGCTCGGAGAAGGGCGAACGCTATTTCTACGACATCTGGGTCGGGATCTACGCCGGCCTCGGCCTGACGGTGCTCACGTACGACAAGCGCGGAATCGGCTCGTCGACCGGTCGCTACCCGGGCGAGTTCCCAACCGACGAACCGCTTCGGATCTACGCCGACGATGCCGCCGCTGCGCTCGGCTACCTCAGCGCCTGGCCGGGCGTGGACCCGAAGCGGGTCGGGTTCCACGGCGGCAGCCAGGGCGGGTGGACCGTTCCGCTGGCAATCCAGAGACATGGCCTCGCCACATTCGCGATCCTGGTCTCAGCCCCCGCGACCACGGTGGGGCAGACGAATCTCTGGAAAGACTTCAGCGGGGGCGGCAGCTACGCACCGACGGCGTCGGCCGCGGAGATGGAAGCCGCGGTCCGCGCCGATCATTCCGGCTACGACCCGGCACCCGCGCTCGCGGCTCTTCAGGTCCCGACACTGTGGCTGCTGGGCAGCAACGATCGAACGGTGCCTACCCGCATCTGCGCCGAGATCCTGGCGGGTCTCCACAAGCCCAACTTCACCGTCCAGATGCTGCCGACTGGGCACGGTCTGCTTGTCAACCCGACGGGCCTCGATGCCGACGACAAGCGTTCCCCAGGGCTGGCGCCGGCGCTCGTGCCGACGATCACAGACTGGATGCACGCTCGATAATTAGGGCGAGCTGACGCTCCGCGGCAGGATTGTGAGGTCCGCGTCATCCACCTGCGTAAAAGAGGGGGAAGCAATGGCTGGGCAGATCGAGCTGGGCATCATCCACCACATTCGTTTGACCGTCACCGACATCGATCGCAGTCGTGCGTTTTACACCGGGCTCTTGGGATTCGACGTGGCGGTCGCAGCGCCCGAATCCGACGATCCCAAATCCGATCCGAGCTACCCGGTCCTGTGGGGCGGGTGCGTGATGGCAAAAGGCAACTACCTGCTCGGGCTTCGACCCGTGGCCGCCAAGGGCGACCGCTTCGACGAAGACCGCGTCGGGCTGGATCACCTGAGCTTCGGCGTCGAGAGCCGAGCAGCTCTCAACGAAGCGATCCGGACGCTGGACGAGCGAGGAGTGCCGCACGGGGAAGTCAGAGAGCTGACGGACTTTGGGATCTGCGTGCTCCCGTTCCGCGACCCCGACAATATTCAGCTGGAGATCACGTCGCCTCTCTGAATCATCGACCGGCCGCCAACGGACCAGGCGTTTCTGATCGGCAGTAGGAATAGAGAGCGTCGCAGACGACGTATCCCCTTTCCAGCCTTTCGGGGTCGGTGGCCGAACCATCGCGGATGCCGTCGAAAACCGCCAGCACACCGGGCGACTCTGGTGGCCGGTCGTCTTCAAGGGGAAGGTCGGCGCCGCGGATGATGGCTGCCATCCGGCGAAGGGCCGGGTCGCGCAACTCGTACTTGTCGAGGAGGCTCTCGAACGTGCACCGGCCGTCCCGGTGACCCAGCTCGGCGCTGCGGATGTCGAACGGGATGCCGGCGAGCTTCCGGATGTCACGTGTGCGCGGCACGAACTCGAACGTGGCGTCGGGATCGATGAAGCGCAGGATCGCCCAGGCCGTCGCCGTACGGTCGACATGGATCCGTTCACGGGTGATGAAGTGCATGCCCATCTGTATCCCCGATGCCTTGAGCGACGGCAAACAGATGCTAGCCGCTCGCCGCGTCTATTGCAACATAGGTTGCATGTAATGTATGTTGCAGCTCATGCTTCGGCGCCTGCTGCTCATCTTCGACCCGGATCTGCCGCCGAAGGTTTGGCTTCTCCAGCTTGGGGTGCTGATCAACTTTTTCGGAAACGGCCTGGTCGCGCCGTTCCTGATCATTTACCTGCATTTCGGCCGTGGCATACCGCTGGCGCTGGCGGGGTCGGCGGTCGCTCTCGGTGGGATCACGGCGGTGACCTCGGGCCTGCTGGCAGGCGCTCTCAGCGATCGACTTGGCCCCCGAACCACCGTGGTCATGGCCATGTGCTGCAACGCGGCCGCGTATCTCCTCTATACACAGGTCATAGCTCCCTGGCAGGCCTTCGGCGTCGGGCTGCTGGTTGGCGTGGGGACCGGGGCCTACGGCCCGAGCGCGCAAAATATGGTGACCTCGATGGTTCCGGCGGAGAACCGTCAGGCGGCCCTGGCCCAACAGCGGGTGACAGCGGTCGTGGGTCTTGGATTGGGCGCAACTCTGGGCGGAGTCCTGGCTGCGCGCGGACTGGAAGGCTACCTGGACCTGCTCGTCCTCGATGCGATCACGTTTCTCACCTTTGCCGCGGTCCTGCTGACGCTGCCCTCCGGCCGCGTCGCTCAGCGAGCCGCGACGAGCGGCAGCTACGCGCTCGTCGTTCGTGACGGCGCCTTCCTCCGGCTGGTCGGCGTCAACATTGCGATGGTGACGGCCGGCATCGCTCCGATGCTCGTCCTGCTCCCCGCGTACGCCAAAGTACAAGCGCACGTCAGCGAACCCTTGATCGGCGCGATCTATGCTGCCAACACGCTGACCATCGTGGCCACCCAGTTGCCGCTCACCCGTCTGACTCGAGGCCGGAGCCGCATGCTGGTGTTGCGAGGAGCCGCCTTGATCTGGGTGGTCTGCTGGCTGATCTGTCTGGTTGCGGGAGGGTGGCTCTCGGGCAATCTCGCTGCGCTTGTCATCGGCGTGGCCTCGGTCGGTTACGCGATCGGCGAATGCTTTTACAGTGCGATCATGGTGCCGACCGCAGTCGCCCTCGCTCCCGATCATTTGCGCGGCCGCTACCTCGGCGCGATGGGGCTTTCCTGGCAGACCGGATTCTTGCTCGGGCCATCGCTGGGCGGCATCGTGCTAGGCGTGTTCCCGCTCGGTCTTCCGATTGCGTGCGCCGCCATCTGCCTTCTGGCCGCCGCGGGCACGCTGGTGGTCGACCGCGAGCTTGGCTCTGACCAGAGGCGAATCCCGGTACCGGTTGCTCTTGGGGGCAGGGCTTGAAGCCGCGCGTGAGCTCACCCAGATGGCTTGTGCTGACCTGGAGGCTGCCGGCCACCTCGAGCACGGGCCGGGTGGCAACCTGGAGGAGCCTCCGGCGGCTGGGAGCCATCACATTGACACCGGGCGCCGTGATCCTTCCATACGGCGAACAGCTCCTCGAACAGCTCGAATGGATCGCCGAGGACATCGTCCAGCGTGATGGCGATGCGTATGTCCTCCCGGTCACGGAGCTGCCCGAGGCGGAGGAGGAGCAGATCCGCCGCCGAATGAGCGACGAACGCCACGATGAATACGACGAGTTGAGGGAGGCTGCGGAAGTCCTTTCACAGCGCCTGGCCAAGGTAGGCTCGCGGGCTCGGGAGCCGCTCGAACGGACCCAACTCGCGCGCGAGCTGGCAGCTCTGGAGCGTCGCTTTGCCGGTGCGGTCGGACGCGACCACTTCGCTTCGTCTGAGCGCTCTCGCGCGAAGCACGCGATCGAACTGGCGCATTCGGCAGGTGAGTCCTTGCAGTCCGGTCGCAGGAGGCACTGAACGATGCGCTGGGTTACGCGGAAGAACGCTGCGGTGGATCGGATCGCATGCCCCTGGCTGATCAGGCGTTTCGTCGATCCGGCCGCCGAGTTCCTGTATGTCGAACCGAAAGAAGTCGACCGTATGGTTCGAGACGAAGGAGCGAGGCCGTTCGATGTTGAGGGCGCTGAGCTCGGGCACGTCGCCGGGCGATGCAGCTTCGAGTCTATCCTCGTCGAGTACGGTCTAGGCGATCCTGCCCTGCGTCGTCTGGGCGAAATCGTGCACGGCGCCGACATCGAATCGACTCTCGATCGCGCGCCCGAAGCGTCGGGACTCAAGGCGATCGCGCTCGGGTTCCGCAAGCTCTACGGCGATCGTGACCACGAGAAGCTTCAGGCTCAAGTGCAGATGTACGACGCTCTCTACGCTTGGTGCCAGGACGAAGTTGCCGCAGGTGTCCGCGCCCAGGTCTAAACCATTTCCGGAGGGGACTCCCGGTTCCCGCGAACCCGTAGGCTAACTCCGATGCCGCTCGAGCAACCGTGGGTGATGGGTGTTCAAGCCGACACTGCCGACGCCAACGACCGTGACGACCTCGCGCGCGCGGTTCGGGAGCGGATCGCCGCCCATTCGGATTGGATTCTGCTCAACACCTGCCATCGGGTGGAGCTCTACGGATTCGGGACACCCCCAGAGCTCGACGCGCGTCTGAAGATTCAGGCGGGGACCAGCGCGGCCCGCCACCTGATTCGGGTCGCCACCGGCCTGGAGAGCGCGATCATCGGCGAGGACGAGGTCCTGCACCAGGTGCGTGAGGCGGTTGGTAACGCCCGCGCCGGCCGTAAGTTGGACGGCCGGCTCATACGGCTCTTCGAAACCGCCATTGCCGCGGGCCGCCGCGCGCGCGCCGGGCGAACAGCCGCGAGCGGCAACCTCGCGCAGCGAGCGGTGGACTGGCTCGGCGAAAAATCGAGCCTGGCCGGCAACACGGTCTTGGTCGCCGGGGCCGGCCGGATGGGGTCGTCGCTCGCTCATTCAGCCAGGCTGGCCGGCGCCGACGTCGTCATCGCCAGCCGCGATGCCGCGCGGGCGCGCCGTCTGGCCCACGTCTACGGCGCCGTTAGCACCGATCTCGCCGGGGGTGCACAGCTGGCGCCGCGCACCGCCGCCGTGGCGATCGCGCTGGCCGGCATCTGGCATGAGTTCCAGCCTCCTGTCGGTGCCTTGCCGCCGATCGCGGACATCTCAGCTCCTTCGGCGGTTCCGGCCACCGTCAGGTCCAGATTGAACGGCGGCTTTCTGAGCATCGACGACCTTTACGTCCACAGCCAGCCGGTTCCGCGCGGGTACATCGACGAGGCGCTGCGCATCGTGGCCGCGAAAACAGATGAATACGAGCGCTGGCTGGAGCGTGCGAGATGAAGACCGGCGCGAGAACTCGCAACGCAGGCGATATCGCTGCCTGGCGCGACCGTGCCGAGAAGCTCTTTCCGGGCGGCGTCAACAGTCCGGTGCGAGCCTATCGAGCGGTCGGCGGAGAGCCGCCGATCATGGTCCGCGGCCAGGGAGCGTACGTCTGGGACGCGGACGGCAAGCGCTACATCGATTACGTCGGTGCGTTCGGCCCGCTGCCGCTGGGCCACGCTCACCCGGCGGTGGTGGAAGCGATCCGCACCGCGGTCGATGCCGGCGGTCCGTTCGGCGCGACCAGCCCGGCCGAGGTCCGGCTCGCAGAGCTGATTCGCGCACGAATGCCATCGATCGAGCGGCTCAGGTTCGTCAACAGCGGCACCGAGGCGGCGATGAGTGCCCTGCGAGTCGCCCGCGCCGCCACCGGACGCGACCTCGTGATCAAGTTCGAAGGCGGCTATCACGGCCATGCCGATTCCCTGCTGGTTGAAGCCGGCTCGGGCGTCGCCACGCTGTCGATCCCAGGCAGCGCCGGGGTCGCCGCGCCCGTGGCCGCTCAAACGCTCGTCGCCACTTACAACGACCTGGCCTCGGTCGCATCGGTTCTGAACGCTCATGCGGACGAGGTCGCCGCCGTCATCGTCGAGCCGGTGGCCGCGAATATGGGCGTGGTCCTGCCTGCGCCAGGCTTTCTCGCAGGGCTGCGACAGCTCACGCGTGACGCCGGAGCTCTGCTCATCTTCGACGAGGTGATCACAGGCTTTCGCGTTGCGGCTGGTGGTGCGCAAGAGCTGTTCGGCGTTCGGCCTGACCTCAGCGTGCTGGGGAAGATCATCGGGGGCGGTCTCCCCGTCGGGGCGTACGGTGGGCGGGCTGATCTGCTCGACCTCGTAGCGCCCGCCGGCCCCGTCTACCAGGCGGGGACCCTGTCAGGCCACCCCGCCGTCATGGCTGCGGGCGAAGCCACCCTCATGCAGTTGACTTCAGACGTGTACTTGAAAATGGAAAAGCGCGCGGCGCGTTTGGAAGAGGGGCTACAGCGGGCCGGCTTGAGCGTCGCTCGGATCGGGTCCTTGCTCACGGTCTTCTTCCGCGACCGGGCTCCGGCCAACTTCCGCGAGGCGAAGGACAGCGATACCGATGCGTTCGCACGCTTCTTCCACCTCATGCGCGGTGCGGGGATCTTGCTGCCGCCGTCGCAGTTCGAGGCCTGGTTCGTCTCGGCTGCGCATGACGACTACGTCATAGACGCAACCCTCGACGCCTGGCCCGCAGAGCCGCTCTGACTTAGGAGTCTTTCCAGACCGGGGTCCGCTTTTCAACGAACGCGGCGATTCCTTCCTGCCCGTCAGGCGCGACCGCGTTGCAGGAGATCGCCTCGCCCATCATCACGTAGGCGTCCGCCTGCGTTGCCTCCACCTGCCGGTAAAAGCCCTCCTTGCCGATCCGAAGCGCATAGGGGCTGAGCTGGGCGAGCTCCTTCACGAGAGCCATGACTTCGCTGTCCAGCTCAGCCGACGGGACGGCTCGGTTGATCAGGCCCCATCTCTCGGCTGTCGTCGCGTCGACGAATCGACCGGTCAGCAGCATCTCCATCGCGTGCTTGCGTCCCACGTTGCGCGCGACCGCCACGCCTGGCGTCGAGCAGAACAGCCCGTAGCGAACTCCGGAGGTGGCAAAGCGGCAGTCGTCGCTGGCGATCGCGAGGTCGCATGTGGCGACGAGCTGACATCCGGCCGCGGTGGCGATCCCATGCGGCGCCGCGATCACTGGGACCGGGACCGACTGCACCGTGGCCATCAGCTTGTTGCAGACGGCGAAGATCTCGCGCTCTTCATCGACATCGCGATCCAGCATCTCCTTGAGGTCGTGCCCCGCAGAAAATGCTCGCCCGGCGCCCTTCAGGACGATCGCGCGAACCTCAGGCCGCGCAGCCTGGCGCTCGAGCTCCGACGTGAGCTCCTTCATGAGCCCGGTCGACAGCGGGTTCAGCTGCTGTGGCCGGTTGAGTGTGATGACCGCCGCCGGGAGCTCATCCCGCACCAGCAGATATTCGAGCGTCGCCTTCATTTCGCGATCCTCCTTGCCCGGTTCAGTCTAGGGTTCGGCACCGGCAGGGATCACAGCGCTCTCAGGAACGCGCGGACGACCTGGTCGAATAGATCGGCCGCGGTGTCGACGCCGAAACCAAGGACCTCCCCAAGGTCGAAGTTCTCGTCAGCGGCATCGGAGATCATGCGCAGCGCTGCCCAGGGAATGCCGTTTTGATGGGCTACTTGCGCCACCGCGGCGGTCTCCATGTCGAAGCACACTCCTTCTGGAAAATCGCTCACGAGGCGGTCTCTCACCTCTGATGAAGAGACGATCTGGTCTCCCGTGAGGACCACGCCCGAGCGAACCATCTGTGGGTTGTCGACGACCCTCGCCGCGGCCTGGTTCACTTTTTCGGACCAGTTGGGGTCTGCGGGAATGACCCGCATCCCCAGCGATGGAATTGTGCCCTTGCCCTTGGTGAAAGGCCGCGCGTCGACGTCATGCTGCAGGGCGCCGCTAGCAACGATCAGCTGGCCGGCCTGCCCATCGCTACCCGTCGCCCCGGCCAATCCGATGGCGACCAGGCACTCCGGATTGAAGGCATCGCAAATGAACTGCGCCGCCAGCGCTGCCGCCACCTTGCCGATGCCGGTGATGACAAGAACCACACGTGCACCGTCAATCACGCCTTCCCAAACGGAAAGGTGCGGAGACGAGATCGTCGACCGAGAAAGGTGCCGGACCAGAGCCCGCGCCTCCACCTCGAGGGCGACGAGGATCGCTACCGGTCGGTCAGCGCTCGGAATCGCGAGGTGGGCCATTCCCCACTATTAAATAGACGCGCGGGGTTCCCCGCGCCCGGGAACTACTCGTCCGCGGCCCACTCGGTCGCAAAGGGTGGCGGTTGGGCAGGGCTGAGCACCCGCCACATGATTCGAACGGCGCCGATCGCGACCATCGCCATGACCACCATATTTCGCATTCTGGTCATCTTCGCCACTACCCGGCGGCCAGGTCATCGTGTAGAGCGACCGAGAGATCACCTGGACCTTCGTGTGCTCAAGCCGACCTGATACCTGGCCGCCGATTTGCATGCACGAAACACACGATCCGTTAATCACGTGGAATCGACTAGTTAATTCGCGTTCCGCACAGTTTCAAGCAGATCATGCACATGACGCCCGATGCCTCAAATCTGTGTGAGCCGCATGTTCTGATGAAACGTCGATGTGCCTCAGGCTGTTCTACTGAATATGCAACTCAATGAAGTTCCAGACACTCGTATGCCTCGCGTTGCGATCATCGCCCGCGAGACAATGAGGACAGGACCTCTGCTTGTTCTCGTCGACGGTGAACCGGCGGATTCCGGGTTGGTTCGCGCGGCTCGCGAATACGCCGACGCCAACGCCTGTTCGATAACACTGCTGCGGGTTCTGCCCGAAGTGACTCGCGCCTTTCGCGGCGACCGCGGAGTGGTGATTCTGCCGGAGCAGACCATGCTCGCGATGAAGGCCTACGCCAAGCGCCATCTAGAGAAGCTGAAAGAGGACCTCTTGCGTGGTCGAGTGCGTCCCACCAGGACGCTGGTGCGGTTTGGCGACGTGATCGATGAAGTCGCACAGGCGGGTGCTGCCCATCAACCCCAGGCGGTCATGGCCAGATCCAGGGCGGCTTCATTCCTGCCCTGGCGGAGCCGTGATCGGCGCCTCCAACGCAAGCTTGGCGTGCCGGTCATCTTGTTGGACGGCGTGAGTGGCGTGCTCGGCGCAGCCGCCGACGACGCGATTGCCGTCCGTCTGAATGTTTCCGACAAGATCAAGGCCATCAATCACGTGCCGGCCTTTGCAGGCTTATCGCGAAAGGAGCTGGCGGCGGTCGCCCGAAACCTCGACCAAGCCCAGGTTGACGCAGGCACAACGGTGGTCGTCGAAGGCAGGTCGAACCACGCGTTCTGGATCGTCCTCGAGGGTGAGCTCGATCTGACCGTGCGCGGCAAGCTCCTGGAGCGCGTCATCCCATTCGGGTTGGTAGGCGCGCCGAGCATGCTGGACGGCCGGCCGGCCTGGGCCACCGTGACCGCCGTGACGCCGGTCCGCGCCCTGGTGGCCAGCACCGCGCAGTTTCGGGCGATCTGCGCCGATGACCGAGTCGCCTTGCGCCTGTGGGCGGAAACAGGAACCAGGCTTCGCCACCACATCCTCGACTCGATGAGCGAGGCGGGATAGTAAGCCCGGGGCGGCGTTCGCCTCGGGCTCACCTACGCAACGCAACACTGATGACGTCCTCCTAGTTGACGCCTTCCTGCTGGGTGTCGGCCTGACTGTTGGCCGCGTCGCCGTGACCGCCCCCGGGCAGCGCCGGCTCATTCGGCTCGGCCGCTTCGGCTGTGGTTGTGGACTCCGCCGGCTCGGCCGCTTCGGCTGTGGTTGTAGACTCCGCCGGCTCAGTAGCCGTCGACGGAGTTGGAGTCGGGGTAGCCGACGCAAAGGCGACCACCGACCCGTACGACGCGGCGCCGAGCGCCAGGATCGCGGGGACGGTCAAGAACGCCAGCTTGTGCTTGAGCATTTGACTTGTACCTCCTTTCGGTATCGCACCGGTATTCCGGCACCTCCTTCGGCGCCGGTAGGTACAGGTTGCGGGCGGCCTTTGAACCAGCCCTAAATCGGGCCTGTGGATCAGCTCAGGATTCAGTGAGTCTGATCTGTGTCACACCGGGCGATCGACGACTGAAGTCAGCTCGCGGCGCGCGCCAGGCGGCGGAGGGCAGAAGGGCGCTCGATCGATGCAGCGATCACGTTCAGGAGCTCCCGCGCGGCATGAGCGGCCTGGCGCCGGATCGCGCTTGATCCCATCGCCATCTCAGCGCGCCCTCTGAAGCTGAGCCGGATGTCAGGTTCAGTCGGATGAGCCACGAAACGAATTTGGCCGGCCAGGAGGCACCCGCCGGCGTCGACATCCTCGAAAAGCGTCAGGGAGCTGAGCACGGCACGGGGCGCGGTGATGGGAAGGGCAAGCCTGAGCCTGGTGCCCTGCCCGATCGCGGGCAGGTCGCCAACGTCCAGACGCATCGGATTGCACTGGCATTCGATGAGCCAGCGACACACATCGTCGAGGTCGGCGGACGCCGATGTTTCTGCTGAGACGTGAACGGCGGTCAACTGCGAGTCCAGCTGCATGGTCTCGACTCTAAATACACGCCAAGTCGCCAGATAGGTGCCCTCCACACGAAGCCAAGAACCACCGTTTGGTGGCTGTGAACATCAGTTCCCTCTGACGAACCCGCCGATTCGGCTTCTGCCCTGGTTGCCCTACGCTGATCAACGCCACCCGATGTCCAGCCCGCCACCCGCCCCGCCCAGTCCGCCCGGCTCCGCAAAACCTGCTCGACCCGCGCCTCCCAACCCGATGCGCTCGGCCCGTCTGTGGGTAACCCTCGCCATCGTCCTGCTGGCCAACATCTTCATCACCAACGTGCTCTTTGCGCCGGCGCAACCGGTGACTGTGACCCTGCCCTACGACGTGTTCAAGCAGCAGGTTGCCGCAGACAACGTCGTCAGCGTCACCACCACCGGCGACGCAATCACAGGCGTCACCAAGACCCCGGTCAAAGACGCGCCTACGAGCAAGGTCAGCGCCACTCACTTCACGACGCAGCACCCATCGTTCGCGAACGACGGCCTCGAGCTCCTGCTCGAGCAGCACGGCGTGACCATCAACGCCAAACCGGAAAACCCGCCGCCTCCGTTCTGGCAGACGCTGCTGTTCAGCTTCGGGCCGACGCTGCTGATCGTGATCGCGGTGCTTTACCTGATCCGCCGCGCTGCCGGCGCCGGTGGCGCGGGCGGCCTGCTCGGCACGTTTGGTCAGAGCCGGGCTCGGCTCTACGACCCGGAGCGGCCGGGGACCACCTTCGCGGATGTCGCTGGGATCGACGAGGTCAAGCAAGAGCTGGAGGAGCTGGTCGACTTCCTGCGTGAACCGCAGAAGTACGAACGGCTGGGTGGCATGGTCCCTAAAGGCGTGCTCCTCATCGGGCCGCCGGGCACGGGCAAGACTTTGCTGGCTCGCGCCGTGGCGGGAGAGGCCAAGGTACCCTTCTTCAGCCAGTCTGCGTCAGAGTTCGTAGAGGCGATTGTCGGCGTCGGTGCATCTCGCGTGCGGGACCTGTTCACCAAGGCACGGTCGGCGGCGCCGGCGATCATCTTCATCGACGAGCTCGACGCCATCGGGCGCAGCCGCAGCTCTGGCTTTCGCATCGGCGGCAACGATGAGCAGGAGCAGACGCTCAACCAGATCCTCACGGAGATGGACGGGTTCGAGCCCGGCAAAGGCGTCATCGTCCTGGCGGCCACCAACCGGGCCGATGTTCTCGATCAGGCCCTGCTGCGGCCGGGTCGCTTCGATCGACGCGTGACCCTGCAACCGCCTGACCGCCGTGGCCGCGCCGCGATCCTGAAAATTCACACCGCCAGGCTGCCGCTGGGCCCGGACGTAGACCTCGATGCGATCGCTGCTGCCACCCCAGGGCTGGTAGGGGCCGACCTCAAGAACCTCGCCAACGAGGCGGCTCTAAGCGCGGCTCGCAAGGGCGAGACGACCGTGTCGTCCAACGATTTTTTCCAGGCCATCGACAGGGTGCTGCTCGGCACCGAGCGTCACCTTGTAATGACGGAAAGCGACCGCGAACGGATCGCCTATCACGAGTCGGGGCATGCCCTGCTCGGGCTGCTGGTTCCCGGCGCCGACCCCGTGCGCAAAGTGACGATCATTCCGCACGGCGGGGCCTTGGGAGTCACCATCCAGCGGCCCGTCGATGAACGCTTCAACTACGGCGAGGACTATGTGCGAGCTCGCATCGTGGGCGCGCTCGGTGGCAGGGCGGCGGAGCAGTTGGTCTACAGCACGGTGTCAACCGGCGCGGCGAGCGACCTGCAGCAGGTCACGATGATCGCCCACGAGATGGTGGTGCGATGGGGGATGAGCCCCAAGATCGGGCCGCTCGCGTTCAGGGAGGAGGGTTCGGGCGATGGCCTCGGGCTGGCGCGACCCTACAGCGAGGCCACTGCTCGTGACGTGGACACCGAAGTCAAACGCATCGCCGATGAATGCTTCGCCGAAGCCATGAGGCTCCTGGCCGAGCATCGAGCCCAGCTCGAGGCCCTCACCCAGGCCCTGTTGAAAGAGGACTCCCTGGGAGAGGATCAGATTCTCGCAGTCACCGGGCTGCAGGCGGCCGCTCCCCGCAGCGACATCGAAGGCTGACGCGCTTGGGTGCGCGGGACAATCGGGAGCTCGTCTTCGCGACGTACCTCGCGCCATGCATCCAGCCCGTCTATGAGCTCGTCGCGACCCGGGTCGGCGAGGAGCTGCATCGCCCGACACGCTTGATCGTCGGAGATTCTTTCGATCAGGTGCGTGAAGCTGAGGTGGACTTCGCTTTTTTGTGCGGCCTTCCCTATGTGCGGCTCAAGCGGGAGAACGCGGCGGCAGTCGAAGCCATCGCCGCACCAATCGTCCAGGGCGATCGCTACGACGACCGCCCGGTCTACTTCTCGGACGTGATCGTTCCTGCAAACAGCGCTGCCGCGGCGTTCGGCGACCTGCGGGGTCGATCGTGGGCCTACAACGAGCCGGATTCACACTCCGGCTACCTGATCACGCTGTGGACTTTGGTGGAAATGGATGAAACGCCTGCGTTCTTCGATCGCTGGGAGATGACCCGATTCCACCAGAAGTCGATTCGCCTGGTGGCGGCGGCCCAGGTCGAAGGCTCCGCGGTCGACTCTCAGGTGCTGGACGTCGAGATGCGCGATCATCCCGAGCTCGCAGAGCGAATCCGGGTCATCGGTACTCTCGGGCCCTCGACGATCCAACCCCTGGTCGCCACGGCCGCCGTTCCGTCCGGGCTGCGACAGGAGGTCACCGATATCGTCCTCAGCCTGGGGACGATCGAGAACGACCGCAGAAGCCTCTCCGCAGGAGCGGTCGAGCGCTTCGTCGCCATCGATGACTCGGCTTACGGAGACATCCGGTCGAAGCTGGAAGCGGTGGAAGGGGCTGGGTTCTTGCAAGCGTGAGCAATTGGGCCGCAGTGGCGGCGGCCGACACCGAATTCGCGGATCGAGTGCGGCGCGTTTTCGATGCTCACCGCCATAAGGTGCTGGCCACGCTTCGACGGGATGGCTCCCCACGAGTGAGCGGGATAGAGGTGGAATTCGCGGACGGCGAGGTCCTGATGGGGATGATGGCGGGATCGGTGAAGGCTCAAGACCTCCGGCGCGATCCGCGGCTCGCGCTTCACGCTGCTTCAGAGGACCCGCCCCAGGACGACCCAGGCAGCTGGCTCGGCGATGCCAAGATCGCCGGCCGCGCAGTCGAGGTCACTGCTCCTGCGGACGAGGATGAGCCTGCGCATCGCTTCCAGGTCGACATCACCGAGGTGGTTCTGACACGGGTCGGCCGGCCGGCGGACCATCTGCTGATCGAGTCGTGGCATGAGGGTCGGGGGCTCGAGCGCACAGAGCGTAGGTAGGAGGCTGGGCACTCCCCTCTGAACTAAGGGGCCGCGGCACCCTGAACCTGGACGGAAAGCTCCACATGGTTCTCAGGTTGTGGGTGGGACCGGCGCCGTCAGAGAATGGAACGTGACGAACCACCATTGTGCCTGCTCCCCGCCTGGACCGAGGTAAGGCGTTGGCGGGAAAGCGGAATGTACAGACCAATGGGAATGGCGCGCCTGTCGGGCTGAAAGCCTCGGTCGCCTTGCCCAACGGTCGGACCGCACACCTGGGCCCCAGCGCCGCCGGCATCCAGAGGCTCCTGGACCCGGACCTCTTCGCCGATCCCCAGGTCGCCGCCAACTTCATCAGCAGCGTGCTCGAGGCCTCGACGGAGTACTCGATCATAGGCAAGGACCTCGAGGGCAACATCCAGCTCTGGAACGAGGGCGCGCGCCGCTTGTATGGCTACGAGCCCGAGGAGATCGTGGGCAAGGCCAACTCCTCGATCCTTCACGCCGTCGAGGACGTGGCCGCTGGGCTGCCTCAAACGATGATGGCGACGGCCCTCGAGACGGGCAAGTTCGAGGGCACTGTCCTTCGCAGGCGGAAGAACGGCACCACGTTCACCGCCCGTGTGGTGTTGACGCCGCGCCGCGACAACAAGGGCACCGCGATTGGTTTCCTCCTCATGTCCAAGGACGTGTCAGACGAGATCCGCCTGACCCAGGTGTTGGAGGCGACCCAGGTCTACACCCGCTCCCTGATCGAATCGAACGTCGACGCCATCATGACCACCGACCCGCTGGGGCTCATCACCGATGTGAACCAGCAGATGGAATCTCTCACCGGGCACTCACGCGAGGAGCTGATCGGTTCGCGTTTCAACCGTTACTTCACCGAGCCCAGCAAGGCAGATGAGGCAATTCGCCTGGTGCTCCGTGAGGGTCGCGTCGCCAACTACGAGCTCACCGCCCGCTCGAAGACCGGCCACGAGACGCTCGTCAGCTACAACGCCACGGCCTTCTTCGACGGTGACCGCAAGCTGCAGGGCGTGTTCGCGGCCGCGCGCGACATCACCGAGCAGAAGAAGCTGGAAGAGCAGCTGCGGGAGCAACAGAACTACTTGAGAGGGCTCATCGAGGCCTCGTTCGACGGTCTTGTCATGGTCGACCCACAGGGGCTCATTTCCGACCTCAACGAGCAGATGTGCCGCCTGTCCGGCTACGCGCGCGAAGACTTGATCGGGACGGCGTTCGCGACCTACTTCGTCGAGCCGGAGCGTGCCACCGCCGGCGTCAAGGAGACCTTCGACCAGGGCTCCGTGAAGGACTACGTCCTCACGCTGCTGACACGGACAGGGCAGCAGCTGCAGGTTTCCGTCAACGCCTCGATCTTCCGCGATCATGTGGGCAACGTCCGCGGAATCTTCGCCTCGGCCCGCGACATCACCGACCAGGCGGTGCTGCAGGCCCAGTTCCTGAGCGAGCGAGCATACAACCGTGGCCTGATCGAAGCTTCGTTCGACGGCCTCGTCATGGTCGATCCGATGCTGACGATCACCGACGTGAACGAAAAGATGTGCCAGATGTCCGGATTTGAGCGGACGGAGCTCATCGGCAGCGCTTTCCAGGACTACTTCACCGACGTCAAGCGCGCCGCCGCCGGTGTCCGCGACACCCTGGACAAGGGCGCCCTCACCAACTACGAGCTCACCTTGCGTACCAAGGATGGCCATGAGCAGCTGGTGTCATTCAACGCCGCCACGTTCAACGACCAGGCGGGGAAGGTCCGAGGCATCTTCGCATCCGCCCGCGACATCACAGAACAGGGAAGTCTCCAGAAGCTGCTGGCCGAAGAGCAGGCATACAACCGAGGGCTCTTCGAGGCTTCACGCGACGGCCTGGTGACCGTGAACGAAGACATGCGAATCACCGACGTCAACGAGACGCTGTGCAAGATGGTCGGCCGGACCCGCGCGCAACTGGTCGGCTCGATGTTCCCTGAATACTTCACCGAGCGGGACCGTGCCATCGACGGCGTGCACCTCACGTTCGAGAAGGGCCTGGTCACCAACTACGTCCTGACGATGCAAGCGGCCAACGGGCAGAAGCTGTCGGTCTCGTTCAACGCCGCCGTCTTCCGTGACGCCGGTGGCGTCGTGCGCGGAATCTTCGCCTCCTTCCGCGACGTCACCGACCAGCAGGAGCTCGAGCTTCAGCTCCGCGACACCCAGGTCTATACGCGGTCGCTGATCGAATCGAACGTCGACGGCATCATGACCACCGACCCGCTGGGCGTGATCACCGACGTGAACGAGCAGATGGTGGCGCTGACGGGCCGCACCCGACAGGAGCTGATCGGATCGACGTTCAAGACCTACTTCACCGAGCCCGATCGGGCGGAGGAGGCCATCAGGCTGGTGCTTCGAGAGGGCAAGGTCACCAACTACGAGCTGACGGCCCGCTCCAAGGAAGGGCGCGAAACAGTGGTCAGCTACAACGCGAGTGCGTTCTTCGACCGCGACAACCGCCTCCAGGGTGTATTCGCCGCCGCGCGCACCATCACCGAGCAAAGGAAGCTCGAAGAGCAGCTGCGGGAGCAGCAGGCATACCTCCGAGGATTGATCGAGTCTTCCGGCGACGGACTGATCACGATCGACCCCGACGGCTTCATCTCCGACGTGAACGAGCAGATGTGCCGGATGTCAGGCTACGCACGGGCCGACCTCAACGGAACTCAGTTCGGCGACTACTTCACCGAGCGGGAAGTCGCGCGGGCCGGTGTCCAGCAGACGTTCAAGATGGGCGTGGTCACCGAGTACGCCCTCACGCTGGTCTCGCGCACGCGCCGTCACCTGCAGGTGACGTTCAACGCATCGGTGTTCAAGGACTCGGCCGGCACCGCCCGCGGCATCTTCGCCTCTGTCCGCGACGTCACCGATCGCGTGCGCCTCGAGGAACAGATGCGCGAGCAGCAGAACTACCTGCGGGGCCTGATTGAGTCTTCCGGTGACGGCCTGGTCACTGTCGACCCCGAGGGTTTCATCACCGACCTCAACGAGCAGATGTGCCGGATGATCGGCTACTCCCGACAGGAGCTGATCGGCTCTGTGTTCAAGCGTTACTTCACGCAGGCCGACCAGGCTGAGCTGGGCGTGCGCCGCACACTGGCAGAAGGCGGCGTCACCAACTACGAGCTGGTGCTCGAGTCAAAGGGAGGCCGGAAGGCCAACATCTCCTTCAACGCCTCCGTGTTCCGGGCCCCCGACGGCCATATCGAGGGCATCTTCGCGTCCATGCGCGATATCTCCGAGAAGACTCGCCTGGAAACATTGCTCACGGAGCAGCAAGCCTACAACCGCTCGCTCTTCGAGGCTTCGGCGGACGCGCTGTTCGCAGTCGCTCCCGACGGTGTCATCACCGACGTCAACGAGGAGGCCACACGGCTCAGCGGCTATACGCGCAAGCACCTGATCAGCTCGCGGTTCAATGAATACTTCACCGACCCCGCCCAAGCGGCTGCAGGCGTGGCCAAGACATTCGCTGCGGGTCGTGTCATCGGCTACGAGCTGGTGATCGTCAGCCGCCAGGGCAGGCGCACCACGATCAGCTTGAACGCCGGCGTTTTCACAGATGCGGCCGGCAATGCCTTGGGCATTCTCGCCGGCGCCCGCGAGATCAGCGCCCAGAAACAGCTCGAGCAGCAGCTGCGTGACTCGCAGGTCTACACGCGTTCGCTGTTCGAGTCCAACATCGATGCGCTGGTTTCGACAGATCCGGTGGGCGTGATCACCGATGTCAACCAGCAGATGGAGGCGCTGACTGAGGTGGGGCGCACCGAGCTGATCGGTTCCGACCTCAAGAGCTACTTCACGGAGCCGGCCAGCGCCGAGGAGGGCGTGCGTCAGACGCTTCGCGAAGGCAAGGTAACGGACTTCGAGCTCACAGCCCGGAGCCGGAGCGGCAAGGAAACCGTCGTCGTCTACAACGCCGCCACTCTGTTCGACCCCGACCACAAGCTGCAGGGCATTTTCGCCGCGGTTCGAGAGATCACCGAGCGCAAGGCCTTTGAGCGCCAGCTGCAGGAGACGAACCTCGAGCTGGAGCGTGCAGACCAGGCCAAGGATCGCTTCCTGGCCAGCATGAGCCACGAGCTGCGAACTCCCCTGAACGCGATCATCGGCTTCACGGGCACACTGCTCATGAAGCTGCCTGGCCCGCTCAACCCCGAGCAAGAGGAGCAGCTGCAGACCGTGCAGTCGAGCGGCCGTCACCTGCTGTCGATCATCAACGATCTCCTGGACCTGGCCAAGATCGAGTCCGGGAAGTGGGAGGGTGACTTCCAGTCGCTCGATTGTGCCGAGGTGGCAAGAGAGGTCGCGGCCGGCTTGAGCCCGCTGGCGCGCCACAAGGGTCTCACGGTCAAAGTCATCGCGCCGCAGGAGCCGGTGACAGCCTCCATCGACCGCCGGGCACTGAGCCAGATCTTGATCAACCTCAGCAACAACGCGATCAAGTTCACGGACACCGGTGTGGTCAGTCTCGAGGTCAAGCAGGGGTCGTCGGACGGGCGCGCGACAGTCCGCTTCGACGTGACCGACACGGGCATCGGAATCAAGCAGGAAGATCAGACCAAGCTGTTCAGCGCGTTCGAGCAGCTCAAGAAGTTCGGCACTGCACCTAGAGAAGGGACTGGTCTCGGCCTGTACATCTGCCAGCGCTTGGCCGGACTTCTCGGCGGCAGCATCGAGTTCACGAGTGAGGTCGGCAAAGGCAGCGCGTTCAGCTTCATCGTGCCGAGAGAACACCGTGAGCAATGAGCCGGACCTGATCCTGGTCGTCGAGGACAACAAGGCCAGCAGCGACCTGACTGCTTACCTACTCAGAGCCGCCGGTCACAGGGTGCTCACCTGCAACGATGGCGCTGACGCTATCGCAATCGCGGGGCGTGAGCACCCGAAGGTCATCGTCATGGACCTCCAGCTCGAGCGCATGAGCGGGCTCGATGCGGCGGCGGTGCTGGCCGCCGATCCCGACTTGAGGGCGATTCCACGCGTAGCAGTGACTGCTTACGCGATGGTTGGCGACCGCGATCGCGTGTTGAGGGCTGGATTCACCGGATACATCGCCAAGCCGATCGAGCCGACCACCTTCGCGGCCCAGATCAAGGCGTTCTTCGTGCCGGAGTTACCCCGCGCCGCGGACGCCATCTGATTGGTCACCGTGGTCGTCGTTGATGACAGCGCGCCAGATCAGCGGCTCGCCGAGATCCTTCTGAAGCACGCCGGGCACACGGTCATGGTCAGTGGTGACGGTCAGGCCGGGCTGGACTTGATCAGGAGGGAACATCCAGACCTGATCATCGCGGACCTCATCACGCCGACCATCGACGGCTATGAGCTGGCTCGAGCCGTGCGTGCCGATGCGCACACAGCCACCACGCCCATCATCCTGCAGACCGCGCACTACCTCGAGGCGGAAGTGCGCCGGCTCGCCGCGCAGATCGGCATCCAGGAGGTCATCATCAAGCCCTACGAGCCGCAGGCGTTCCTCGACACCGTCGCCAAAGCTCTGCGTGAGCGGCCCACGCCAGGTGCCGGCCCCGAGGCTGCTGCCGGCACTGAGTATCACATCGAGCACCTGCGCCTGGTGTCGGCCAAGCTTTACGAGAAGGTGAGGGAGCTCGAGGCCACGCGGTTGGAGCTCGACCGGACTGCGACCAAATATCAGCTGCTGTTCAAATCCCACCCTGAGCCCATGTGGGTGTTTGACATCGACACGCTCCGATTCCTGGAAGTCAACGAGGCCGCCATCCGGCGCTACGGTTGGTCGCGGGAGGAGTTCCTGGCCATGTCGGTCAAGGACATCCGCCCGCCGGAGGAACTACCCGCTTTTCTGGCCTCGCTACGGACGGCAAAGGATCTCTGGCAGTCGGGTCCGTGGCTCCATCGGACGAAGGACGGCAGTGTGATCGAGACTCTTATTACGAGTCACGTTCTGACGTTCGGCTCACGCCCCGTCCACTACGTCATGGCCCACGACGTGACTGGGGAACGTAGAGCCAGCGAGCAGCTCCAACAGGCCCAGAGGATGGAGAGTCTCGGCCAGTTGGCCGGCGGCGTGGCGCACGATTTCAACAATCTTTTGGGCGTCATCCTCAACTTCGGATGGTTTGTCAAAGCCAACCTGACAGCAGAGGTCGAACGTGGTGATGGCGAGCGGTGGCGCCCGGTGTTGAAGGACATGGAACGCATCGAGCGTGCCGCTGAAAACGCTGCGCGTCTGACACATCAGCTGCTCGCCTTCGCGCGAGTGGACGTGGCTCAACCTCGACCGATGAACATCAATTCGGTGCTGACCGAACTGGTGCCGCTGTTGCGACGAACCCTCGGCGAGCACATCGAACTGGTGGCCTTGCCCAGGTCGCACCTGATGTCCGTGATGATCGACTCAGGCCAGTTGAGCCAGGTGCTCACCAACCTCGCAGTGAACTCGCGTGACGCCATGCCGAAGGGCGGCAAGCTCACGATCGATGTGGAGAACGTGGACGTAGACGCGGCTTACGCCGCATCGCGGCCCGGCTTGAAGCCCGGACGTTACGTGCGGCTCCGCGTCAGCGACACGGGCGCCGGCATGGACAAGGTGACGGTGGAGCACGCCTTCGAGCCGTTCTTCACGACCAAACCGCGCGGGCAGGGCACCGGCCTCGGCCTCGCGACCGTATACGGCATCGTCAAGCAGGCAGGTGGGCACATCGATGTCGACTCGGAGCCGGGGGAGGGCACCTGTGTGTCGGTGCACCTGCCGGCCACCGATCAGGCTGCGGCAGCCCCGGAAGTGGTTGCGTCCCCTTCGCCTGTTCAAGCGACCGAGACGGTGCTGGTGGTCGAAGACTCTGACGATCTGCGGGAGATCGCCGGCCGGATCCTGAGCAAGAACGGCTACCAGGTCATGGTCGCCGCCAACGGACCAGCCGCGCTGGAGATGGCGCGGACCTTCACCGGCCACATCGATCTCCTTTTGACCGACGTGATCATGCCCCAGATGAACGGCAGTGAGCTTGCCCCGCGCCTGGTCGCGAGCCGGCCAGACCTTCGGGTTCTGTACATGTCTGGGTTCGCGCACACAGCGCTCGGCGCTGTAGGCACGCTTGCGCCCGGCGTGGCTCTCCTCGACAAACCATTCACGGAACCCGCCCTGCTGGCAAGTGTTCGGGAGGCCCTGGTGGGCAAGCCATGAGCAGCCGGGTGCTCATCGTGGACGACAGCGAGGACGACGTCGAGATGCTTCAGAGGTTCCTCGCGAACGAAGACACGGTGATTCGGGGTCTGACGGACTCGAGGCAGACGGAGCGAGTGTTCGATGAGTTTGAGCCTGACCTCGTCCTGCTCGACCTGCGTATGCCGCAGCCTGACGGCCTCGAGATCCTGCGGCGCCTCAGGAAGGCGCGCGAACGGCTTGGCTTCTTGCCCGTGGTGGTCCTGACCGGTGATATCGGGCAGGTCGCCCGCAACACCGCCCTGGACCTCGGCGCCGATGATTTCCTGACCAAGCCCTTAGACGGGCAAGAGGTCGTTCTCCGGGTCAGGAACCTTCTCGCCACCCGGCGGATGCACGTTGACCTGGCGCGCGCATACCGCCACAAGAGCGACTTCCTGGCCAGCATGAGCCATGAGCTGCGTACGCAGCTGAGCTCGATCATCGGGTTCTCAGAACTGCTCATGTTCGACCAGGCCGGCAAGTTCACCGACGCGCAAAGGCACGAGTTCTTGGCCCAGGTCAACTCCAGCGGACGCTACCTGATGAGCTTGACCGACGACATCCTCGACCTGTCCAAAGTCGAGGCGGGCCGGGTGGTTTTGCGCATCGAGAATGCGGTGGTCGCCGACGTGCTGCAGGGCGTCGTCAGCACGATGGAGCCGCTGGCCGCGAAAAAGGCGATCCGCCTCGAGGCTGACGGAGTAGCCGCGGGCCAGGTTCCGGCTGACGTGGGCAAGCTGAACCAGATGCTGCTCAATCTCGTTTCCAACGCGGTCAAGTTCACGCCGGAAGGCGGCCGCGTGACGATCGGCGCGCAGCGCCTCGCCAACGTAGTCGAGATATCTGTCTCCGACACCGGGATTGGCATCGCGGCGTCCGATCGGGAGCACCTCTTCGAAGAGTTTCGCCAGCTCGATTCCGCGACCGACAAGCATGGAACCGGCCTCGGGCTGGCCCTGACCAAGCGCTTCGTCGAGCTCCACGGAGGTCAGATCAGGCTGGAGAGCGAGCTGGGGCAGGGCAGCGTGTTCACCCTCACGCTGCCCCTCACCAGGAGCAATCCAGAGGTCCCAGAGGTTGGCGCGGCAGGGTAGCCGCCGCGCCTCCCACTGAGAGGTAGGTGTCTAGTCGCCGAGCGGCAGTGCCCGAGTGCCTTCGATCTGAACCGCCTTCAGAGCGTTGGGGTTGAGACCCAGCAGCCTCAGGATGGTCGGAGCTATCCGGGTGGTCTCGACCGTCGAGTTGTTCACGAGGTGCTCGACCGGTTCGCCGGATACAACCAGTGGAACGTTGCGGTCTTGTGGGTTGGCGCCGCCGTGCTCGGCGATCTTGCCGTGCCCGCCGGTGTAGACGGTGCCGTACTGGCTGATGCCGAAGAGGTCCGGCACTCGAGCGTCGCCCTTTGCGACATGGAAGTAGGCGCCGGCAGCGGCTCCCGCGTAGATCGTCTTCAGCCCAGAGGCCGTGTATGCCTTGGGGCTGCCGTGGGGGTTGATGGCGGCCGCCTCGACAGGCTGGGCTGCGACGAGCAGACCGGCGATCAAGCCGCCTGCTCCCAGAGCGCTGACGACACGAATTGGCAGTCGGATCACAAGATGCCTCCATTCGCCGCGGCCTTTAGCGGCCGTTCCCCGCCGGCGACATCCGCACCGTAGGCCCGTGTTGTTATGGGACAACCGGCATTCGCTTAAGCGGTCGTTACAGGATTGACCCGCGACGGCGATTGGTACGATTCGGCCAGGCCCTTGATGACACCAGCCAAGAAGCCGGCGCGGCGAACTGCCAAGGCCGCACCTAAACCCAGGGCGGGCGGCCCGAAAGCCACCGATTCGAAGGCCGCCGCTCCAGAAGCCAGCGACCCTGTCGCGCAGGCCGGCCCGGTCTCAGTGCACGTCGACTCCGGCGAAGTCGCCGTCGTGGTCGCCCCGCCGACTCCGGGTGGGATCGACCGGCGGCTTTTCGTCTTCATCAACGGGCTACCCCACTCGACGACCAGCGACCGCTACGTCAGCGTGCTGTCGGACCTGGGCGAGGGCCTCGGGTGGGTGGCGGGAGGAGCGGCGCTCGCAATGCTCGGCGGCCCGAAGGGGCGACGGGCCGGAGTGGCCACAGCCGTCGCATCGCTGACCGCTACCTACATCGTCCAGCAGCGGGTCAAGCCGCTGTTCCGCCGCGTGCGCCCCTTCGTCAATCGCGAGGCCCGCGTGGTCGGGATCAGACCGGCCGACCACTCCTTTCCATCCGGTCACACGGCCTCATCGTTCGCGGCCGCCACCGCCCTCGCGTTCTTCTATCCACGCGCCGCTCCCCTCGCGTACACGGTGGCCCTTGGGGTTGGGGCGTCAAGGGTCCACCTCGGCGTGCACTTTCCCAGCGACGCTGCGGTGGGCGGAGTGATTGGCATCGGCATCGGCACGTTCAGCGCCTGGCTGTTCAAGAAGCGAGGCTGACGCGCGGCCGCTCGGTCTGCTTGGAGGCAAACGCCCGATCTGTGATCCACCGAATCGACATCACTAGGCATAGCCAGCCGGTCGCGATGAGAATGCCCGCGAGGACATCGCTGGGCCAGTGGGTCCCGGCGTAGATCCGGTCCAGCGCCACCGCTGCGACGATCGCCGCCACCAGAGCCCAACCGATCGGTCGCGCCCACCGCGGCAGATACCGGTGGCCGAGGCACAGCATCAGGAGAGCAGCGCTGATCGTGATGAAGATGAGGTGCCCGCTCGGGAAGCTGGTGGAGCCAGGATGCTCGGTCACACGAAGGATCTGGCCGACTGTCGGTCGCGGTCTGTTGACCAGGTTGACGATGACTTCGTACCAGAGGCCGCCGGCGAGGCCGGCGAGCGCCAGGATCCAGGCGCGACGATTGAACAAGAGCACAAGGATCACGACGACTGCCTGCATAGGAATTCCGCCGGGTCCGCCGAGCCACGTAAAGAAGGGGAACGTCAGCGTGAGGGGGCCCAGGTTCGTCCCCTGGATATCGCGTTCCACGGTGGCGTCGATCTGCAGGTACGGGTTCATCACCACGATGGCCGTGATGACTCCAACCGCGGCTGCTGCCGCGATGGCCACCGCCAACAGGGGACGCCGGATCACGAAGCCGCCCGGGCGCGGCCCCTAAACCATCTGAAGGTCGGCGACGGTAGCCAGCGCTCCGGGAGCCAGAGCACGAACGCCGACCAGCCGATGCCGAGAAGTACGCCTCCGATCACATCGCTCGGCCAGTGGGCACCCGCCCAGACCCGAGCGATACAAGTGAGCACGATCACGACCGCTGCGAGTACCCACAGGATTGGACGGACCCGCGGAGCGAACCTCGGCGCCAGGGAGAAGGCGAGCATGAAGGTGAGCCAGGTGAAGAAGACTGCGTGCCCGCTGGGGAAGCTGAAACCCGTGGTCGGGTTGAGGATGTGGACGAGGTCAGCCGGCGGGCGCTGCCGCGAGATCACCAGCTTGATGATGTTGTCGAGCCCGCTCGAGACGCTGCCGATCAACAACAGCCAGCCGGCGCGGCGTTCGAAGATGAAGAGCGCGACCACCGCGACGGCGCCGATCAGGACCTGCCAGATTCCGGCGCTCAAGTTGATCCACTCCATCGGGTAGACGAGCGGGCCCCAGTTGAACGACTGGATGAAGGTCGCGATCGGGACGTCGAACGGCAGCACATCGTTCTTCACGACCAGGAACGTGTCGATCGCGAACAGGATGAAGACGATGAGGGCGGTGGGACCGAGCCAGCGCCTGGCGGTCGCCCCGGGTCGCCCGGCGAGAATCTCCGCCGCGGCCTGCTTCGGTTCAGCCAGCGGCGCCGTGCTCTCTTTGGGTTGCGCGCTCATTTGGGCAGAATCACTTTCAACGCGCTCAACTCGGCGGTGATGGTGGCCGGAGTTCGGCCGAGGTGCGCGTTGTCGGCATAAATCCGCACCTTCGGCTTCGTGGTCACCTCGAGCTTCCGGAACTTGAACACCTGGCCCTTGCCGCCCTCGCCATGCTTGGACAGGACGACTCGGGCGAGGACTCGCTTGACGATGTCCGTGCGCGAGCCGCCCGCGTGCACCGATAGCTCCAGGTAGGGATCCACGGGCGTCTTGTCGCTGACCGGCATCTGCGAGCCGATCGACGTCGTGTTCGTGAAGACGAGCGACATCGCGCTGCCGCTCCCCCTGATGTCGCCAGTCAGCTCATAGGTAAACGGCCGCGCCTCGGCAATGTGCTTCATATCCTCGGCAAAGGCACCGAAGGCGCGGTCCTTGGCTGACTCGCCCGCGGCGATGGTCTCGCCGAACAGCCCGATGGCGGCGGCTTCCAGAAATATCTTTCCGTTCAGCCTGCCTAGTGTGATCGGATGGGGCTTGCCGTTCTTGATCACACGGATGGCCGCGTCGACCGTCGTGGGCAGGTGCAGCGACTTCGCGAAGTTGTTGAACGTGCCCATCGATAGGATGCCGAGCGGGTGACTGGTGTCGGCGAGCCTGCGGACGACCCAGCCGATGGTGCCATCCCCGCCCGCCACCATGATTGTGGCCGTCGGGGAGACCAGCTTCTCCAGGTCCATCTTGGGATCGAACTCGACGATCAGGCTGGTGGCGAACGCTTTGCGCAGCTTCGCCTCGACCTCGGGAGTCATGGAGCCCGCCTTTGAGCTCACGATCAACAAGCTGCCCGCTCCGTTGGCGCTGTTCGCGCGGTTGGCACTGCCCGCGCGCTTGGCCTTGCTCTTGGCGGGGAGAGCGGCTGCGGTCATGCTGCTTGAACTCCTTCATCCCCGACGATACCCAGCGTCGCGCGCTGCATTTGCTCTTGCGTGTTGACTCCGCGACCGGCGGCAGCCTTGCTCCAGGTCCCGTCCTCGGCCAGCTCCCATGCCAGGGTGTCATCGGCCAGCTCGAGCTCAAGGAACCGCTCGATCTCCATTTTGAGATCCGGGTCGGCGATCGGCACCACGGCCTCAACCCTTCGGTCGAGGTTGCGAGGCATCAAGTCAGACGAACCGATGAGGACGTGGCGGCCGGGGCCGCTTCCGAAGCCAAAGATCCGTGAGTGCTCTAGATGACGGCCGATCAGGGAACGGACGCGGATTCCTTCAGACAGCCCGGGCACACCCGGCTTGAGGCAGCAGATGCCGCGCACGATCAGGTCGACCCGGACGCCGGCCTGCGACGCTCGGTACAGCGCGTCGATCACTTCTGGATCGACAAGGTTGTTGACTTTGATCACGATTCGCCCTTCCGGCTTCAAAGCCTCGTGCTGGATCAACTTGAGCATCCCGGCTCGAAGCGTCGTAGGAGCGACGAGGAGCTTGCGGTATTTGCTCTGGCGGCTGTAGCCAGTGAGGTAGTTGAAGAGCTCGGCGATGTCTGCAGTCACGTCTGGATCACCTGTGAAGAGCGCCACGTCCTCGAACATGCCGGCGGTCGCCGCGTTGTAGTTGCCGGTCCCGATGTGCGCATAGCGCCGCACGCCGTCGGCCTCTTGCCGCACGACCAGCATGAGCTTGGCATGTGTCTTGAGGCCGACCAGGCCGTACACGACGTGGACGCCGGCGGACTCGAGGGCTTTGGCCCACTCGATGTTGGCCTGCTCGTCGCCGCGCGCCTTGAGCTCCACAAGCGCTACGACCTGCTTGCCGGCCTGGGCTGCGCTCTTGAGCGCACGAGCCATCGGGCTCTCGGGACCGGAGGTCCGGTACATCGCAACCTTGATCGCGAGGACGTCCTTGTCGCGGGCTGCCTGCTCCACGAAGGCCTCGACCGAGGTCTCGAACGAGTCGTATGGGTGATGGACGAGAAGGTCCCGGTCGCGGATCACGCCGAGGAAGTCGACCGGATCGCCGCCGTCTGGTCGAAGCCGGGGCTGCGTCGCGGGGATCCACGCTCTCGAAGTCGCCGATTTGTTGCCGGGCACCTGGATCGAAAGAAGGCCCGTCAGGTCCAGCATCCCCGTCACCGAGTACACGTCCTCCGAGCCAAGCTCCAGCTCGCGGAGCAGTAGGAAGAGAACGTCCGGGGACATATCGGGGCCAACCTCGAGTCGCACCGCCCGGCCCTTCCGACGCTTGCGTACGAGCTCGGCCTGGACCGCTGCCATCAGGTCCTCGGCCTCGTCGTCATCGAGGTCTAGGTCCGCGTCGCGGGTCACCCGGAAATAGTGATGGCTGGCGATTTCCATCCCCGGGAACAGAGCCGGAAGGTGGAGGGCGATCACCTGCTCGACGGACACGAATCGCTCGCCATCGGGCAGCCCGACGAAACGTGGCAGCAGCGGCGGAACCTTGACCCGCGCGAATCGCTCCTTGTGTCGCATCGGGTCGCGGACCATCACTGCGAGGTTGAGCGAGAGGTTGGAGATGTACGGAAATGGGTGTGCCGGATCGACCGCCAGCGGCGTGAGCACCGGGAATATGCGCTCCTGAAACACCTCCGCCAGCAGGCCAAGGTCAGCCTTGGACAGTGCGTCGGCGTTGACCAACTTGAAGCCGGCGTCGGCGAGGGCGGGTACGATGTCGCCGCTGAAAGCTGCCGACTGGCGCTCCATCAGCTCGCGCACGCGTTCCCCAATCCGGTCCAGCTGCTCTTCGGGCGTCATTCCGTCCGGGGAGGTCAGGCTCACGGTCGCCGTCACCTGCTCGTGAAGGCCCGCCACCCGCACCTGAAAGAAGTCGTCGAGGCTGTCGCTGACGATCGCAAGGAAGCGGATCCTTTCCGCCAGGGGGCGCGCACAGTCTTCGGCCATCGACAGCACGCGGCTGTCGAAGTCCAGCCGCGAGAGCTCCCGGTTGAAGAACCTGTCCTTGGGCAGGGCATCGATCTGTGGAGACGATCGGTGCACCGACCTCACCGCCATCGGGCTAGTTCCTATCCGCCGGAATCGGATTGGCGGCGACGACCACGCTCAAGCTGAGCTGCCCATCAGCCGGATCCACCGCGCGCAAGCGAAAGAGTGCAGGCCCAACGCCACGAATCCCAGCGCCACGATGCCCAACAGGACGCGTCCGTAAGGCTGGCCGAGCAGAAACTGGAATGCGCCGCCGAAGCCCTGGGCTTGCGCCGGGTCGTTATGGATGCCGGCCTGGACGACAAACCAGCCGATGACAAGGAAGGTGACACCGCGGGCGAACATCCCGAAACGGCCGAACCGGATCACCCAGGTCCTTTCGGCCTGGCTCATCTCCGCGCCCTTCAGATCCTCTTTGAAGGTGGCCCGATAGGCTTCGAGGAACTGCCCGAGTCCGACGCCGATGGCAACCAGGCCGATGAGAATCGTCAGCCAGCCGCCCGCCGGGTGCGTGAGCACCGAAGCGATCGTCTTCTGCGTGCTGTCGCCGGAAGGCGCGCCTGAGCCGGCGAGGAGCTGGAGAGCCAGAATCACGATGGCCGCGTACGACAGGGCGCTGGTGATGAAGCCGAGCCTCGCCGCGTACCCACCGGTATCGCGACCGCGGTGCAGGGGGTCGTAGATCGCTCGGATGAAGCCCCACAGCGAATAGGCTGCGAGGCCGATGGCGGCGACTATCAATACGAGCTTCCCGAAGGGGTTACCGGTCAAAAACACGAGGCTTCCAGATAGATCTGTGGCCTGGCCCGGGCCCACGCTGACGGCGATCCCCAAGGCCAGCAGTCCCATTACGGCATAGAGGGCACCGCGAACGGCATAGCCCAGGCGCTCGAGAAGCTCGAGCAGCGGGTTGGTGGCGGCGCGCTTGACAGCATTGGTGCCGGCGTGGAACGTGGCCATTTCAGGCCGCCGCCTGCAGACTCTTCTTCAATGCCCGCACGTCGAGGTGGGGGTTGGGATAGGTCAACTTCATTTCCTCCATCGTCTCGATGAGAATCTGCGAGACAGCCCAGTTCCGGTACCACTTGCGGTTGGCGGGAACGACATACCACGGCGCCACTGTGGTTGAACAACGCCCAATGGCTGCTGAATACGCTTTCTGGTATTCGTCCCAGTAGCGCCGCTCACGGATGTCGCGTCCGCTGAACTTCCATTGTTTGTCCGCTTCTTTCAAGCGGGCCAGGAGCCGGTCTCGCTGCTCGTCGGCCGAAATGTGCAGGAACAACTTGACGAGCACAGTGCCGTGCTTGACGATGCCCGCCTCGAAGCGGTTGATGATGGCGTAGCGGGCTTCGACTACTCTCGGCGGCGCCAGCTCTCGGACCCTGGCGATCAACACGTCTTCGTAATGAGATCGGTTGAAGATGACGATCTCACCAGGCCGGGGTAGCTCGCGCCCGACACGCCAGAGGAAGTCATGCCGGCGCTCGCTGGGGGTCGGCGCTTTGAAAGAGACGATCCTCACGCCTTGAGGGTTGAGGCCTCGAAGCGCATACCTTATCGTCCCGTCCTTGCCGCTCGTGTCCATGCCCTGCAGCACGATCAGGACCGAGCGCTTGCCCTCTGCGTGAAGGCACTCCTGAAGCGACATGATGTGCTCTTCGTCGGCCAGGGTCCGTTCGTCGACCTGGTGCCGCAGGACACCATTGGTCTCCGACGGGTCGATGGCGGCCAGGTTGACGCGGCCTCGACGCGCCCGCGCACTCAAGACGGAACGGACCGACCTGCCATTCGCGATCCCATCTGTGTCAGGCATACGGTCATTGAGGATGGGCGGAACGTGGTAACAATCGCAGTAACACATGCTGGACGAGGCGTTTGCCAGAGCTCTCGAGGGTTGGTTTCTCACGAGCGCCGAACGCGGAAACGAGCTCACCGGCCTGGACCGCCGCCATCCAGGCGGGTTGGCCTGGAGCACAGGGAACGAGGTCGAAACGCTCGTGCATGGAGCCAGTTATTTCCGTCGCTTGCTAGCAGCGATTCGCGAGCTGGGCCCCGGCGATCACCTGTATTTCACGGACTGGCGAGGCGACCCGGACCAACTCCTGAGCGACGATCCAGACTCTGAGGTGGGGACCGTCCTGGCCGCGGCCGCGGGCCGCGGCGTGATCGTCAAGGGATTGCTCTGGCGGTCTCACATGGACCGGCTCGGTTTCAGCGCCAAGGAGAACCGCCACCTCGGTGTCCAGGTGAATTCAGCCGGGGGCGAGGTCCTTCTCGACCAGCGCGTGCGCCTCGGCGGCTCCCACCATCAGAAGCTCATCGTGATCCGCCACCTGGAAAAGAGCGATCGAGATGTTGCTTTCGTGGGCGGCATCGACCTTTGCCACAGCCGGCGCGACGACGCCGACCATCGAGGCGACCAGCAGCGGCAGGCCATGGCGCCGGTGTATGGCGAAAGACCTCCCTGGCATGACGCTCAGGTCGCGATCCAGGGGCCGGCCGTCGGGGACCTGGAATTCTGCTTCCGCGAACGTTGGGACGATCGGAGCCCGCTCAGCCGCGATCCCTTGGGGATCGCTCACGACCTGCTGCGCCACACGGATCGCAAGTCGAGCACCCTCCCGCCGATGCCCGCCGATCCCTCGGCCCGTGGAACGCACGCCGTCCAGGTGCTCCGCACCTACGCGCTCCGCCGGGGTGGCTATCCGTTCGCTCCCCACGGCGAGCGCAGCGTTGCTCGCGGATTTCGGAAAGCAATCCGAAGGGCACGCCGGCTCATCTACCTCGAAGACCAGTTTCTCTGGTCGACCGACGTGGCGAGGACGTTTGCCGATGCGCTGGTGGCGAATCCCTCGCTGCACCTGATCGCGGTCGTGCCGAGATTCTTCGACCAGGCCGGAGTCCTCACCCTGCGGCCGAACCAGGTTGGGCGGGAGCAGGCAGTCCAGGTGCTGCTCGAGGCGGCACCCGATCGTGTCGCCATCTACGACATCGAAAACCTCGCCGGCGTTCCGGTTTACGTTCACGCCAAGATCAGCGTGATCGACGACGTCTGGGCGTCGGTCGGATCGGACAATTTCAATCGGAGGTCGTGGAGTCACGACTCCGAGATCGCGTGTGCCGTGCTTGACGACGAGCGCGATGCCCGAGCGCCGGTCGATCGGGCCGGCCTCGGCGACGGCGCTCGCAAGTTCGCGCGCGACCTGCGGCTGCAGCTTTGGCGGGAGCATCTCGGCCGCGCGGAAGGTGACGACCGAGATTTGCTGGAACCTGATGAAGCGGTGGCCAGGTTCCGCGAGACGGCCGAAGCGCTCGAACGGTGGCATCGGGGCGGTGCGCGTGATGAGCGGCCGCCGGGGCGCGTGAGGCCGCATCCACGGATCCAGCCGTCGCGGACGACCAGGCTGTGGGCCGAGCCTTTCTATCGACTGATCTACGACCCAGACGGGCGTTCGGCGGATATGCGCCGGCAGGGCGATTGGTAGGGCGAGGGCGATTCCGAGGGGCCCGGGCTAGATCCCGGTGCCGGGGCGGTTGCTGATTTTGTTATGTCCGATGAGCGATCGTGGCCGCCAGAGGTGAATGACTAAATGGCAATTCAGCAACCCGCTTCCGCTCCCGCTCCCGCTGCCGCTTCGGCTCCGCTCGAGCGAGCCTCCGTAACCGAGCCTGGCAGCTACAACTTTCGCGCGGCCGCCGTGGTCGGCTTCGTAGTCGGCGTCGTCGACGTACTCATCGCAGCTCGCTTCTTGGGCAAGCTGCTGGGCGCTTCGTCGCAATCGGCCTTCGTCCACTTCATCTACCAGCTGAGCTCAGTGATGGTGGCCCCGTTCACCGGCATCTTCGGTGACACCGGAAACAAGACCAACACATTCGAGACCGCATCGCTGGTGGCGATCGTCGTCTACGCCGTGATCGGTTGGGGGCTCGTGGTCCTGATCAGAATCGTTACTGCGCCGCACGGCACCAAGCCGGCGTCGTCTTGATCGATCTCACGTCCTCCCGTTCAACTCATCGCCGCAAGGCGGCCACAGAGGTTTAAGGACACATGGGATTTATTGTTTGGCTCATCGTCGGTGCCATCGCCGGGTTCCTGGCCAGCAAAGTGCTGACCGGCAAGGGCATGGGCCTGATTTGGGACATCGTCGTCGGCATCCTGGGCGCGTTTCTGGGCGGCTGGCTCGCCGGCCTGGTTGGTCTCTCAGTCGAAAACATCATCATGGAAATCATCGTCGCCTTCGTGGGCGCGGTCATCCTTCTGGTCGTCTTCAGAGCCTTGACCCACCGCGGTGCAATTCACGCCTAGAAACCACGTTCGTCAGGCCTCGCTGGACTACCCCCCGCGAGGCCTTCACCTGCCGCTCAACCTGGAGTCGAGGCTGGGACGGCTGCGCCATCGCCGCCGCCTCAGCCTGCTCAAGCAAGTCCTGGCGGTGGTCGGCCCGCTGCTGCTCGGAATCGCGATCGTTCTTCTGCTCGCCGGTTTTGGGGTCATCGCCGCTACGCGCTGAGACCAATGCGCTGAGGTAACCGGCGACCATATATGGTGCCGTGGTGAATCCGGGCGTGGCTCCCGTCGGCTACGGCATCGATTTCGGAACTAGCAACAGCGCCATCTCCATCGCCTATCCCGACCGCGTCGAGGTGCTGGCGCTGGGGCGATCGCGCTCGGCGATGACGCTGCCATCGTTCGTGTACCTGCATCGCGCCGGGCGTCGCGCCGCGGGCGATGAGGCGGTGAAGACGTTTCTCAAATCAGGGCACGAAAAGACCGACTGCTGGAATTGCCCTCTTGCGCCCTACGGATGGGATACGGAGTGCCGGCAGTACCGCAAGGGCGGGGGCTGCAACGATGCCCGGCTTCTGTCCGGCGTGAAGCATGACCTCGCGAAGGTCGGCTTCGCGGGCACCAACTCCTGGGCGACGGACTTCCCGGTGGGCTCGCTGGTCGCCGTCGTGCTGAAACGATTGAAGGCCGAAGCCGACGCAGCCGCAATCGGCGGAGGCCGGCGTGTTGTGCTTGGACATCCCGTCGTCTTCGCGGGTGCCGATCCCGACCATCGGGCGGCGTCCGACGCAGAGGCTTTCAAGCGCCTCGAGCAGGCGGCTGTCGAGGCCGGATTCGAAGAGGTCGCCTTCCTGCCCGAGCCGACAGCAGCCGTCATCGGCGAGCCGACCCACCGTGGCGTCGAGATCGCCGTGGACTTTGGTGGCGGCACGTTCGACGTCGCCGTGATGGACTCACGGGATGGCGATCCGCGAATCGCCGGGCTGGCGGGTGTGGCGGTCGGCGGCGAGGCGCTGGACGGGGTCCTCTTCGAGACCAGCGTCGGACCGGCGCTCGGCCTGGAGGTGCTGCCCAACTGGCTCTTCAACGAGCTTCGCACCGCGAGCTCCGTGAGGCTTCTCATGGCCGACCCGGGTATCCCGGCCATATTGACGCGAATCGGTGGCAAGCAGGCCGAGGTGGTCCACGCGTTGCTGTATGAGGGATATGCCTACGACTTCTACAAGGCCATCGAGGCGGCGAAGATCGAGCTCTCCAGCTCCGAGGTCACGGAATTGCGGTTCTCACCGTTGGGCCTGCAGGTGATGCTGCGCCGCTCTGCGTTCGAGTCGATGATTCGACCCGAGCTCGACCTCGTCCGCGAGGCTATCGGGCGAGCGCTCGACGAAGCGCGAGTAACGGCGCGAGAGGTCGACCGCGTCCTGCTTACAGGCGGTTCCGCGTACATCCCCGCCTTCCGCGGCGACCTTGCCCAGACCTTCGGCGAAGATCGCCTGGAGCAACGGGATGCGTTCACCGCGGTGGTGCACGGTCTGGGCGTACGGGCCCAGCAGCTCTGGGGACTCTGACCATCCGCCCCAAATGTGGAACTGCCGATGGGCAGAATGTGTTCTGTTCGCATTGGCCTCCAACGCTTGTCTGTCGTTGGTAGGAGTTCGCCACAGCCGGTATTGGAAATGCGGGAGACGGGAATGACGAAGACAAAGAGCACGAAATCCATTCATGACTGGCAATTTCCGGGCGAGTCCGACCAGTATCGCGAGGCGCGCAACGCGCTCCTCGAAGCAGAGGTCGGGCTGAGGCGCCAGATCGAATCGGTGGCGGCCCAGCGGCGCAAGTTGCCGCTCGGCGGCGTCGTGCCGACCGACTATGTCTTCGAGGAGTGGGACGAGCGCGCGAATGCGGCTCGACCGGTCCAGTTCTCGGAGCTGTTCAAGGATGGCAAAGACACGTTGTTCGTCTACAGCCACATGTTCATCCCCGGCCAACGGGGTCTCCCGCTCGAGGAAGGTTGCCCTTCATGCACCTCGATCATCGACGGGATGGATGGGTCGGCGCCGCACATATCGCAGCGGATCAATTTTGTAGTCGTGGCGAAGGTGCCGATAGAACAATTCCGCGCGCATGCGAAATGGCGAGGCTGGCGCCACGTGCGCTTGCTCTCGTCCGCCAAGAACACCTACAACCGCGACTATCGCGCGGAGGCCCCGTCAGGCGAGCAGCTTCCGATGGCGACCGTTTTCGCGCGGCGCGACGGAAAGATCCATCACACGTGGAGCAGCGAGCTCTTCCTGGTCCCCAACGATCCCGGGCTGGACATGCGCCACGTCGACTTCATGTGGCCGGTCTGGACCGTGCTCGACCGCACGCCAGAGGGCCGGGGTAAGGATTGGGGTCCGGAGCTCGAGTACCCCGCGAAGGCGACTTAGCGGCGGGCAGCGGCGGGCCCGTGGATCGGCGTCAGCGTGGCCTGGAGCTGGTCGCGTAGGCCTTCGAACTTAGGCGGCAGCACGAGGCGCTCGCCCAGATGGGCCTGATCCTCGTCGACCGCAAAGCCCGGCCCCATAGTGGCGATCTCGAACAGCACCCCACTGGGCTCGCGAAAGTAGACGGACTTGAACCAGTAGCGGTCGATGACCGGCGTCGGCTGGGCGCCGGCCCTGATGACACGATCGCGCCAGGCCACCTGCTGGTCGTCAAGCGAGGCCCAGGCAACGTGATGCACAGTGCCGGCTCCGGGCACGCCGTGCTCCGCTGGGGCAACGTCGTACACGTAGTGGCTGCCCCGGCTGTCGCCGCGAGCCTCCCACGATGTGTCGCCGGCTCGCGCGAACCCCAGCGCGCCCTCGAGCAGCTCGCGGCTCGCTTCTGGGCTGGAGGTGTATGAGCGCACCTCTTCGAATCCCTGGATCGCGTGCTCGGTCGGTATCTCGGGATGCGACGCCGTTAGCGGGGCGTCAGCCGTCTCCACGACGCGGAGCTCCAACCCAAGACCCTCGGGGTCGGAGAACACATGCGATCCCTTCGACCGCAGCCCATTGCCGAGGCGCCGCTCCCAGAAGTCGAGCGCCTGCTCGGAGGCGACCCGGAGGACGATGCGGTGGATCATGCCCCGCCCGGCTCGGCCGGGACGGGCCCCTGGATACTCGAAGAACGTCAGGTCCAAGCCCGGACTGCCCTGATCGTCGCCGTAGAACAGGTGGTAAACGGTGGGGTCGTCCTGGTTGACGGTCTTCTTGACCATGCGCAATCCCAACGTGCCGGCGTAGAAGTCGACGTTCGCCTGGGCGTCGCCCGTGATCGAGCTGACGTGGTGGATGCCTTCCAGTTTCATTTGCGTTGCCTCCAAGGGGATTACCCAGTTTTGTGTCCATTTCTTCCCACCAGGGCGCTCGCCCACACCAGGCCGCCTCGCGGTTCATGCGACCCCCCTTGTTCGCAGGGGGCGACCGGCGAACCTGAGTGATAGCCTGCCGAAGCGATCTAGCCGCCGGTCACGAAATCTCAATGAGCAGCCAACCGGTCGTCGCGAGCGACCAGCGACAGCGGGAAGTCCGAGCGCGTGCTCTGGACGAAAACTTCGACGCCCAGCGGCGCCAGATCGGCGAGCGCGTGGCGGTCATGTTCCGCTGGATCTTCCTGGCCGTGCTCACTGCGCTGGTGAACCTGACTCCACTCACCAGCGTCCAGACCAAGGCCACGGTCGACATAGCGCTCGCCTGGTGGGCCCTTATGAACGTGGTCGTAACCATCCTGCTGTTGAAGGGTTACCGGCCGGGCAAGCAGTTCAGCCTGAGCACGATGACGCTGGACATCTTCTTCGCCGCCGGATTGGTCTATCTGTCCAACGGCTTCAACAGCCCTTACTTCCTCGCCCTGTTCCTCTCGGTGATCACCAACGCGGTGCGGTTCGGGGCGACCGCCAGCGTCGTCTCCGCCATCTTCATCGCGTTCATCTACCTGTTCGTGGGCGGCAGTTTCACGCCGACGACGCTGTCAACTGATCCGAACGCCCGCATCAGCGCGTTGGGCATCGTCTTCCTGTTCCTCATAGTGGCGTTGGCGACCGGTTACATGACGCGCGAGCTCGAGCGCGAGCGGCGGCAGGCGGTTCAACGTGCGGCACAGGCTGACCTGCTGCGCGAGCTCAGCGCGAGCATCAGCAGCGAGACCGACATCAAGGATGTTTTCAGCGCCATGGTGGGCAACGCTCTCGAGATGACGGGTGCGGTCCTGGGCAGCATGGTGCTCGCGTCGCCTGACGGTTTCTCGGTCGTGGCCACCGCAAAGGTGGCGCAGGGCCCAGACGGCCCGCCGGACCTGCTTGACGACTCGCAGCTGGCCCAGGTCGCCCGCTCGGGCGAGGCCGCATTCTCCGCGGATCGAGCCACGATGGTGGTGCCGATGGCGTCAGGCGGGGGAGTGACCTCGCTTCTCACCTTGAAGCGCCCCAGCCGCGTGTTCACCAACCAGGACCTCTTCGCAGTTTCCGCCTTGTCCGGAAGCTCGGCCGTCGCGCTTGCGAACGCGCTTCGTTACCACGCCAGCACGCAGGAAGCGACCACCGATAGCTTGACCGGCCTCTACAACATCCGCGAGCTGCACAAGCGGCTCGAGGCTGCATTTGCGCGCGCGGACCGATCGACCGCCTCCATCTCGCTCCTGCTCATCGACTTCGACTATTTCAAGTCTGTCAACGACGAGCTCGGCCATCAGCACGGGGACCTCGTTCTGCAACTGGGCGCGAGAATCGCGCGGGGTGCCGCACGTGCGCAGGACTCGGTGGCGCGCTACGGAGGGGACGAGCTGGCGATCCTGGCCGCCGACACCTCGGCCGTCGGCGCTCAACGGCTCGCGTACCGCATCGTCGATGCGGTGCATGCAGCCGCGGTGGCCACCACCGCGGGCAAGTCATTGACTTTCAGCGTCGGGGTTGCCACTTACCCCGAAGATGCGCTGACGGCGCAGGAGCTCATCGCCGCCGCCGACCAGGCGTTGTACCTCGCCAAGCGCGAGGGCAAGGACCGCGCGTGCACTTTCCCCCAGCTCGTGACGGAGCTCGAATTGGCCAATGGAAATCTCACCGCCATGCTTGCCGATGCCGGTCCACAGGTGGTCGTCGCCGCCGCCCACGCCGTCGACCACCGCAACCCGATCGCGCAGGGCCATTCCAGTCGCGTGACCTCCATTGCCGAGGCCGTCGGCTTACGCATGGGCCTGCCGCCCAGCAAGCTCGAGCAGCTCCGCATGGCTGCATTCCTCCACGACGTCGGGCACATGACGCTCGGTGTCGATGCCAACAGTTTCGAGGGAGCGGGCCACGCGGAAGAGGGCGAGCGAATCGTGGCGGGTGCCAAGTTCTCTCCCGAGATCGCCTCCGCGGTGCGCCATCACCACGAGCGGTGGGACGGGCAGGGCAAGCCGGACGGGATGGCGGGCGAGGACATCCCGCTGGCTGCCCGCATTCTTGCCGTCGCCGAAGGCTATGAGGCCATGACCGCCGGTCGGGGATGTGAACGGCTTTCCGTGACCGGCGCCCTCGAGCGCCTCAAAGCGGGGTCTGGGTCCGAGTTCGACCCCGCCATCCTCGAGGCCTTGACCAAAGCCGCCGGCGACGGGAGCCTCGAATCCATCTTGCCGGCCGTCGCCTTGCCCGCGGTCGCCGCACCCGTACCTGCCTAGCGTTATCGTTTCTCGATCGACGAATCCCAGCTGATAGTCGTGGGCGCCGGCCCGGCCGGGCTGGCCGCGGCGGCCGAGGCTCGCCGGAACGGGCTTACGGCCCAGATCGTGGACGCAGCCGAAGCTGTGGGCGCCAGCTGGCGCGGTCATTACGACCGCCTCCGCCTGCACACGACGCGCGGCCTCTCAGCCTTGCCCGGCGTCCCGATCCCGGCGCGTCTCGGGCGCTGGGTCGCCCGTGACGACTTCATCGCCTACCTCGAGCATTACGCTCGCAAGGTCGGTGTGCCGATCCGATTAGCCGTGCGGGTCGAGCGCATCGATGCGGCGCCGGACGGCTGGCGCCTCACCACCAGCGGAGGCCAGCTCGAGGCCCCCCAGGTTGTCGTTGCGACCGGCCACAACCACACCCCGCGGCTGCCCGACTGGCCAGGCAGGGCCGGCTTTACCGGCGAGCTCACGCACTCATCGAGCTATCGCAACCCGGCGCCGTTCCGCGGCCGTGACGTCCTGGTCGTCGGCGCCGGGAACTCGGGTGCGGAGATCGCGACCGACCTCGCCGAGGGCGGCGCCGGCAAAGTCTGGATCTCGATTCGCACGGCGCCGAACATCGTCAAGAGGGACGGGCCAGGTGGAATCGCCCCGCAGCAGCTCGGGATCTTGATGCGCCCGCTGCCGGCCAGGATCGTCGACCCGATCAGCCTGCTCGTGCAGAAGCTCGTGATCGGCGACCTCTCGCGATATGGAATCGCCGCGCCCGCGACCGGCGCGGCCACGCGCGTAGCCGATGGACACATCCCGCTCATCGACGTCGGTTTCCTGGCCCAGCTCAAGGCTGGGCTCATCAAGGTCGTGCCAGGAGTTACCGGCTTCGAAGGCAGCGAGGTGATCTGCGGTGAGCGCCGCGTGAAAGCGGACGCCGTCATCGCCGCGACCGGCTATAGCCCGGGCCTGGAGTCGATGGTCGGACACCTGGGAGTGCTCGATGCGAATGGACGTCCAAGATTGCACGCGCCTAAGTCTTCCCCGCAAGCCGCCGGTCTGTTCTTTATCGGTTACTCGAACCCGATCAGCGGCAACCTGCGCGAGATCGCCCATGATGCGCGTGCGCTGGCGCCCGTCCTGGCGATAGGAGCAGCTCGAACCCACGATTCGGTCCCAGTGTCCTGAGGCAGGTCCGGGATCAGCCTGCGTAGACGCCGCCGTCGGAGCCGACCTGCACCTTGATCGATGGCAGTGGAGTCGGCGCCGGGCCGGCTACCACCGCCGCCCCGTTCGCTGGATCGAACTGCGCCCCGTGGCATGGGCAAACCAGGAGGCGCGGGCCCGAGTCATACGTCACCTGGCAGCCGGCATGTGTGCACAGGGCGTCGAAAGCCACTACGCTGCCGCCCGGCAATGAGAGGGCGACCGCCGGGTCGCCGCTGGTCGGATCCTGGAAGGTCAGGCTGCCTTGGGATTGGAGATCCGCGAGCGCTCCAATCCTCGTGCCAGTGGGCAATGCGACCGGAGTTGGAGCTCCAGAGGGACTTGCGTTGGGGGTCGCCGCGATCGACCCGCGCGTGCGAGGCAGGAGGGCCAGGACCCACACCAGAGCTACGCCCGCGCCGCCAATCTGGATCAGCAGGCGCCGCCGAGCGAGATCGGTGACGGCCGCAGTCTTGACCGCGCTTGCCGGCCGATCTTTGAAGAACAATGGTCGCGCGCTGAGCACTCCTTGGTCGCCGATCAGCGCGAGAGTTATCCACGCCACCGTATAGATGCTGTCGGAGCCGAGGAAGTATGGCTGGACCGTCCAGCTAGCGGTCAAGAAAAAGACGAATGAGACCAAAGCTCCCGAGGCCGCGGCCCAGCGGGTTGCCAGCCCAAGGATGACGAGGGCGCCGATCACAAGCTCGGTGACGATGACGCCGATTCCGACCAATTGGGGCGCAGGCAGTGCGAGCCAGTCGAGCAGAAAGCCGATCGGGGAATGGGTCGCGAAGCTCTGCAGCTGGGTGCCTAGATAGGTCGTGGATCCAGGCTGTAGAAAGCCCGGGTCGGCGATTTTCTGCAGCCCGGCGTAAACGAATGTGAGGCCCAGAAACAGCCGGAGCGGGATCGTGCCGTAGACGAGCCAACGGTCAGGTGCCGTTGGAGCCGGGCGCTGGTACGCCGCTCGGGCGCCCTTCTTGGCCACAATGCGACCTTACCCGCAAACCCTCCGCCAGGTTTCGTCGGCGGTCAGCTTCCTTTCTTGTCGTCGGGGTGGCCGGTGTTGCCGAACGCGATCCGATCCCGAACCACCGGAGCGCGGCCCAGGAGCCGCGCGCGCTGCACGGCGTCCTCGCCGAAGCGGTCACGGATCGCATCCATGGCCACCTCCAAACGCTCGTTGCGAGGCCGAGACGGCCCGGCGAAAAGATCGAGCTGCCCGTCGTCGTCGCTGAGACCGGACAGGCCGATACCGAGCGTTCCGACTGCGCGCCGAACGTCACGGCCGGCGAGAAGCGCCAGGGCGGCCCGGTAGATCTCCTCTCCGGTGGCGATCCGGACGGGTAGGGTCGACTGTTTCGAAAAGCGGTCGACGTCCGGCCGGTAGACCACACCGACCGACACAACTCGGCCACGCCGGCCTGCGGCCCGAAGGCGGCGGCCGACCATCTCGGACAGGCGCATGAGCAGCTCTTCCAGCTCGCCCTGCGAGCTGGTCGCCCGCGCCAGCACGTGTGAGTGGCTGTAGCTCTAGATC